>Ga0255338_1000436_pt1 | contig 138711 bp, 130 predicted proteins | sample MeOH1_35cm_T4_19_FD_203715 | JGI IMG/M metagenome (GOLD analysis project Ga0255338, IMG submission 203715) | Sandy soil microbial communities from University of British Columbia, Vancouver, Canada - MeOH1_35cm_T4_195 | ecosystem: Engineered > Artificial ecosystem > Sand microcosm >... | reverse complement strand
CGAACCCATCGGCTACATACCGCCGGCGGAAGCTGAGGCAAACTACTACCGGCAACTCGCCAACCACGTCACCACGGTGGCGGCCTGACTTAAACCAACTGGCCTCCAGGAATCCCGGGGCGATTCATACCCGCTGGCGCCGTAGCACCACCTGAATCGGCAGTGACGGGCCGTGTCAATGTGGTGTCGCTGGCCGCTCACGCTCAGACTGCGCTCAGGTCAATGCGCCAGGGCAGGAGCGCGGCGTAGTCCTCGACCGTCTGGGCCTTGGGCAACGCGGTGATCGCCGACAGCGTGAGGACGGCGACGCTGTTCGGCCGCCGATTCAGCCGTCAGTTCGCCAGCAGGTCCGCGTGATTAGGCGCAAGTGTGAAGCTGAAACCTACGCCGCCCGCGACAGCGCTATTCGCCCACAGTCGCCCGCCGTGCTTTGAAATGATTCGGTGAGCGTTCGCCCAGTCTATCCTCCTGCCTGAGAACTGTTTATCCGGCCCGGAGCTGCCAACGAGCTCGCTTGGCTGCGCGATGACGCCGCCGGTGGCGTTGCCCCGGACTTGGTAGGCCAACTCCCCAGCGGAAGCTGACAATAAGGTAAACGCAATTTCCGTCTGCTCGCATCCGGCGGTGAAATCCCACGCATTTCTGAGCAAGGACTGCAGCAGCGTCCGAAGGAGTCCGGCATCACCATGTGCCACAAGGCCTTCCTGAACCCGAATCGCAACCCGCCTACGCGGGCCGCGCGTTTGCAACTCACCAAGCGCATCTTTCGCCACTGCAGTTAGGTCGACCAATGAAACACGGAGCGGTGCCTGCGAGATTTCGGCGGCGGACAACAACGCCGCCACGCATTCCTCCATTCGTTCGGCTGATGCTCGAATATCGCCGCATTCGGCTGCCTGTTCCTGGGGTTCATGCGGCCCGCTCGGCGACTGAAGCGTGCGAACGAGGTCCTTGACAGACGCGAGTGGCGCTGCGAGGTCGTCTGCCAGCGCCAGAGCCAGGTTGCGTAGCTCCTGGTTCGCCTGTTCAAGGCTACTTGTGCGCTCCTGCAGCTGTTCCGAAAGCTGCGCATTGATGGTCAGCATCTTGTTTTCGGCCCGCAGCCGGTCAGTGACGTTCCGAACGACAAGCGTTGTCAGTATCGTGCCTTCTCTTGTCCGGTACACAGACGCGGCCACCTCAGCCTCAAACAATGAGCCGTCCGCGCGCTGCATCGTCACGAGCCCGCGCGGGCTGCCGGTCTGAGCGCGTCGCTGCACCATTGACGCGAGCCGAGTCTGGCCGTGACTTGCCAGTGAAAGGCTGGAGTGACCGCAAAGTGCCGCCTCCGTGCGGCCAAAGAGCTTGCATGCTGCTGCATTGGCCCGCACGATAGTGCCGTCGGGCCTGCATTCCAGAATGGCCTCGCTGCTATGGGTAAACAGCAGTCGATGCCTCTCTTCGCTCTCAGCCAATACCTGCTTAGCCTGCCTATCTTCCGTGACGTCCCGTAGATAGACCGCCAACCCCTGCTGCGAGGGGTTGGCAACAACGCGAAACCATTTATTGAAGGAGTGCGAGTAAGCCTCGAACCTGCGGCTTGCCCCTTCTGCGGTGACCATCCGCAGGTGTTTCTCGATGGCAGAGTCGCGAAATGGTGGGAAAGCGTCTATGAATGGCGTGCCGACCAAGCTGTCGCGGGGTTTGCCTGCAAGAGCTTCGGCATGTCCGTTCACGTACTTGAGTCGTCCGTCAGTTCCGATGAGCACGAATGGGTCGGTCACGCTCTCGAGCGTTGTGCGCAGCTCACCGTGTGCACGCCGCAAAGCCTCGAAAGACTCCTTGCTGCGACTGATGTCCTGCATCGCACCCTGGATGTGGGAGATATTTCCGTCCGCGTCGTGCACAGCCTCTCCGACAAGCCGCACCCATACCGACACCCGGCGCCGCAGCGACGCTCTCGCCTCAATGTCAAAGGCTGTGCCTTGCTCGGCGCAGAATGTGAATGCCCGTGCGGCAGCGCCACGCCAGTCGGGATGAATCAAGTTGAGCGCGGCATCCATGGCCAGCACTACGCGCTCCGGTCTGCCGCGTACTCGCAGGAAACTTGCAGACCAGGTCAAGGTCATGGATGCAAGCTCAATCCGGAACGCCCCCAGTCGGCCCAGCCGAGCAGCCATGCGGGCAAGCGCCTGGGATTCCGCAGCATCGGCTTGCGCTCTTTTCAGGCTGGTGATGTCTTGCGCGGTGCCCCTGTAGCCCAGAAATCTCCCATCCGCGGCATAGAAAGGAAGCCCGGTCGAGGAGACGATATGTGCACCGGAACCAGTTCCGACCCGGTACTCGAAGTTCTGGAAAGGCTCTCGCGCTTCACAGCGCGCACGGTGCTCGTCCCAGGAGCCGCACAGCGGGACTGCACCGGGAATCTCCCACCGGCGCTGTCCCTGTCCAAGCTCAGGCCCCAGGAGATGCGGCCTGTTCGTTCCCGACGCGACCAGCGTAAACCGAAGGTCTGCGTCCTGCTCCCAAATCCAGACGGTCGAACACTCCACAACAGCCTGCAGGCGCGCTTCCGTGACAGCAACGGCGGTGCGCAGATGCTCGTGCTCCGTCGCATCCATGATGGTGCCGACCAGGAGACAGGCGTGTCCGCATGCATCCAACTGGGCCTCGCCGATGCCGCGAATGAACCTGCATTCGCCGCCCGGGGCAATGAGGCGATATTGGTAGCTGAACTCACGCTGTCCAGCAGCAGCACGGCTCGCGACGTCCTCAAGGTGTTGTCGGTCGTCCACGTGGACGCGCTCCAGAAATTCGCTGAATGCCAGAGTACGAGGCTTGTCCGGCGGCAAGCAAAGGAGTTGGTGCGTCTGCTCGGACAGCTCCAGCGTCCATGTCACCGTATCGAGTGACCAACTGCCCAGGCCGACGAGACGATGAGCCGTCGCGAGTAGCACTTCCTGCTCGCGATGGAGCGTCAAGGCCTGTTCACTCATGGTTCTCTCCTTCAACAGCGGTGCCTATCCAACAATGGGCGCTTGGCTCCTTGCTGTTCCATTACTGCGCGGAAGGCACTGCGGAAGTTTGTTCACTCCGCTGCTGCTGTGTGCCGGCGGACAGCGTGAAGTGGAATGCTGCGCCTTGCCCTGGCCGCGACCGAGCCCAGATGCGGCCGCCGTGCCTGAGAACGATTTTCTGGGCGTTTGCCAGGCCGATACCCATACCAGGAAACTGGCTCTGCTTGTGCAGTCGCTGAAAGGTCCCAAAGAGCTGTTCGGCCTTGCTCATATCAAAACCTGCTCCGTTGTCCTCCACGCAGTAGACGAGGTCCCCGTCCGGTGAAGTCGCCGCGTGAAAGGAGATGGTTGCAACCTCGGTCTGGCCGGTGAACTTCCAGGCGTTGCCTAGCAGGTTCTGCAGCAGTAGGCGTAACAGGGTAGGGTCCCCGTACGCGTGCAAACCGCTTTGGACTGCACGGACCACGTGCCGCGAGCGGTCCTGTGCCTCAAACTCGTCCAGGAGGTGCGTGGCCATGGCGCTCAAGTCCACTTCCTCGACCTCCATCGCACTGTGCGAAATCCTGGCAAGCGAGAGCAGACCTTCGACATAGTCGCTCATCAGCTGCGCGGCTTGGGCGAGTTGCCGAACGAAGACGCGAGCCTGTTGATGCTTTCCTTCCTCCAACGCTGCGTCTAGAGCGAAGCAGAACGCTTTGGCGGTGCCAATCGGCTGCCGCAAGTCATGTGCGAGCGACCGGGCGAACCCCTTGAGGTCTGCATTGGCCGCTTCCAGTTCTGCCGTGCGTTGTCGCACCCGCTCAGTCAGTTCGTCGTTGGCAGCTACCAAGGCTTGCCTCAGCCGAATTCGCTCTGTCGCATCGCGAATCACGATGTTCACGAATCGCTCGCCTGAACTGTCCTCGGACACCGATGTGTTCACTTCGGCCTCAAAAATGGAGCCGTCTGCACGAACCATGGTCAGTTCACCACGTGCACTCCCTGTCTTCCTTCGTTCCTTGACCATGAGCTGCAATCGATTGTCCCCCGACTGCACAAGGTCAAAACTGAGCATTGCGAGCATTTCCTGTTCGGTCCTGCCGAACATCGCGCAGGCGGCACGATTCGCTCTGCGAATCGGCCCTTCATCTGACGCGCTGACAATCGCGTCGGCGCTCGTTTCGAACAGCAGTCGATATCGCTGCTCGCTGGCAATGAGCGCTTGCCGGACATTGCGGGCTTGTGTGACATCACGAAAGTAAACTGCCAGTCCCTGGGTTGACGGGTAGACGACAACCCGCAACCATTTTTCGAGGTGGCTCGAGTAGGCTTCGAACCGGCGAGCGGCTGCAAGCGAACTTGCTTGGTGGATTTCCCGGGAAAATATCGAATCGAAGCAGGTGGGGAATTCGTTCCAGACGATTTTTCCAATCAGCTCGGAGCGTGGTCGGCCAAGCACACGCTCAGCCTCTCCGTTCACGTACTTCACGTGGCCGTCGTGTGTCAGCATGAGGAACGCATCGGTGACGCTCTCGAGCGTGGTCGTCAATTCGCCAGTCACGCGGCGAAGTTCGTCTATCGACTCTTTGCCGGCTGTGATGTCCTGCACCGCGCCTTGAATGCTGGTGATGCGTCCCGCCACGTTCTTGACGGGTTCTCCCAGAACGCGTATCCACCTCGGTTTCCCGGTAACGCTGTAGGAACGCACTTCGAGGTCGTATGGTTTGCCGTGGTCTGCGCATTCACGGAAGGCGCTCTTCACGGTTTGCTGAAATTCAGGGTGAATGAGCGCTGCCGCAGCATTAAGCGTCATTGGAATACGCGCACCGCGGTCCTTGACCCGCAAGAAGTCGACAGACCAAGTCACTGCCAAGCTTGGAAGCTCTATCGAATATGCGCCCACGCGGCCAAGTCGGTTCGCGACCTTCATGAGCCAGTTCGAGTGCTCCGCCTGAGCCTGTGTTCTCTTGAGCGACGTGACGTCTTCGCCGGTACCCCTGTAGCCGAGAAACTGGCCTTCCTCGTCATACATGGGCACGCCGGTAACTGACAGCACCCTTTCAGTGGGACTGCGCCCCACTCGAAATTCGAAGTCGCGAAAGGGCTGGTGCGCCTCGCACCATTTTCGGTGGTCTTCCCACGTGCCTTGAAGCGGAACTGTGTCCCGTATGTCCCATCGACGCTCGCCAATACGCGATTCCATAGGGACGCCACTTGCACGCTTGGCGCCGCCTGAGATGAGCGTGAACCGATAGTCGGCATCCTGCTCCCACACCCAGATGTTTGACGTGTCCGATAACGCATGGACGCGCGCTTCACTGATTTCTAGCGCGTGTCGGGTCTGTTCTTGGTCAGTCACATTGATGAGACAGCCGACCAACCGAACGATGGCCCCCGAGTCATCGACCTGCGCCAGCGCGTCGGCCTGCACCCATCTTTGCTTGCCCCCGCCAGGCCTCATGAAGCGGTATCTGTAGCAGAAATCGCGCTCCAGGCCCAGTGCCGCGCGCTGGACCTCCTCATGGAGATGCGGCAGGTCGCTTGGATGTATGCAGTCGAGGAAGTCGCTTACTGGTACGGACTGCGTTTCGGGTGGATATCCCAGGATTAGGCAGGATTCGCGCGAAAGCTTGAGAACGCCCGTCCCGATATCAAGCGACCACGCCCCGAATCCAACCAACCGTTGTGCGATCGCGAGAACCGCTTCCTTCACCTGTAACTGCTGTAGGAAGACGTCATTGCCATTTGCCATCAGTTACGATCGGATTGATGTTGTAACGATTGCCTTATCACTGATGGATTGGCAAGATCACCGTATGGCAAATGTATCCCAGGGTAATGCATCCGATTTTCCGATTCCATTGGACTAGTGCGCACCCATCGGAACCGGGATGGTCGGTGGCAGCTCCGGGAAGGCGTCTGCACGCCACGCTTGCGCGGTGACCGTCGCAGGTAGGCCCATGGGGATGGTGCGCATCCCGGGTTCATTGCTGACAAGTTCGCAGCGCGGTTCTTGCTGTTCACGCGACTTGGTGAGGGCGCGGCACAGATGGTGATAGACCTGGGCCACCCGCTCCGTTGGCTCGAATGTGTGGACCCGAATGTCCGGAACCAACAGAATTTCATTTCCGTCGAGTTCGAATTCGATGACGCACGGCTTACCGAATCGGCCGCCGAGTGCTCCCACAGCAGCCTCCGCGCTCATGGCTGGCATCAGCAGCGCGAAGATATCCGGTTCGCTTCTGACAACGAGGCCCTTGCGGTCGGCCACACGAGTGAGTTCGCTCATGACTTCGTGGACGACCTGGCCGGCGGCTAGCCGGCCGAACACGAGTTCAACTTCCGGCAAGTCATAGACCTGCACCACCACCAGGCTCAGGGCTTGCCCACTGGCGCGCGCTGCACCCAGCATCTTCTCTCCCATCACGTACAGGAGTTCCTTGTCCGGCTGCGGAATGTGCAAGGACTCTGGCGAGGTGACGGGCTTGCCATTGCCACTATCGTCGACAACGCCGCCTTGCGCACTGGCGGGCGGCTGATGGACCGGCACTGCCGGAGAAGGCTCGCTCGGCCGAAAACCATAGCGGGAGGAGCGACACATCGAGAAAAGTACCTTAAGCGGTTCCATTTGTTCCTCCATCCTCGCGCCGCAATTGAAGCATTTGGATACAAATGGGGTCTCGGAGTCTTGCTTATGCGCCTTAAGCAATTGGCGCAATGAGTGGGTGTAGCCCCAGCACCCTCTTGCCGGGTGTGAGGCTTCTCAGGGGTGCCACCGGGACACGACCGGCGGCGTGGACGCCGAACGATGTCCCGCGAGCGCATACGACAGCTGATTGGCGGCGCGGATCACGCTTCTGGCGTGCCTGTCCAGCTTCGCTTTCGTGAGCCTCGACGTCGGCCCGGAAATGCACATCGAGCCGAGCAGCCGCCAGTTGAGCCCGAACACCGGCGCGGCGACGCTCGACACCTCGGCCTCGCGCTCGCCCATGGAGATGTGGTAGCCCCGCTCCCGGATCGACTCGTACGGCTCGCCCCGCGCGCCGCTGAAGGCCAGGATCACCCGGCCGGGCGCGCCCTTGTTCAACGGGAGGCGTTCGCCGATGCGCACGTTGTGGCGCACCGAATGTGGCCCCTCCACCCGCGCCACGCAGGAACGGATGTCGCCCTCGCGCACGTAGAAGGAAGCGCTTTCGCCGGTTTCCTTGACCAGCTCGTGCAGCGCGGGCTCGACGACGTTGTTGACGTCGAACCCGGACTGATAGCGGGCGCCGAGCCAGCCGGCGGCCGGGCCCAGTCGCCACTGCCCGTCGTCCCGCTGCACCATGTACTGCGTCAGCGCGAGCGTGCGAGCCAGTCGCAGGGCGGTCGTCTTGTGCATGCCGGCACGCCGGCTGAGTTCGGCCAGCGAGAGCGACGGCTCGCCCACCTCGAAGGCTTCCATGAGGCTGAGCGCCCGCATGACCGCGGTCACTCCGCCGTCCGTTCGCTCACCGCCGTTCGCAGGCGCGTTGCGCATATTGCACCGTGGTTCACTGTACGAAACGGTATTGTACTGAGCGCAACGCGCGCCTAAAGTCCCGGCATCGCGCCATCGCGCGCCCTACCCACCGGAGACAGATCGATGAAGTTTTCCCGCCCTCTGCTGACCCTTGCCGGCTGCGCGCTCGCGGCGAGCCTGCATGCGCAGACCTGGCCCAGCAAGCCGGTCCGCCTGATCGTGCCGTTCCCGGCCGGCGGCGGCACGGACCTGATCACCCGCGAGGTGGCCAACAAGGTGACGGGTTCCGGCTACACCTTCGTCGTCGAGAACAAGCCCGGCTCCGGCGGAAACATCGGCGTCGACGCGGCCGCCAAGGCGCCGTCCGACGGCTATACCTTCGTGATGGGCCAGACCAGCAACCTGGCGATCAATCCCACGCTGTACGCCAAGCTGCCGTACGACCCGGTGAAGGACCTGACGCCGATCAGCCTGGTCGCGAGCGCGCCGCTGGTCATCGTGGTCGGGACGGCCTCGCCCTACAAGACGCTCGCGGACGTCGTGGCCGCCGCGAAGGCCCAGCCCGGCAGCATCAACTACGCGACCTCCGGCAACGGCACGGTCGCCCACCTGGCGGCCGAGTCCTTCCAGCGGGTGGCCAACGTCAAGCTCACCCACATCCCGTACAAGGGTGCGGCCCAGGGCGCCACCGACGTGATGAGCGGCCAGGTGCACCTGTACGTGTCGTCCATCCCGACGCTGCTCGGCCACATCAAGAGCGGCAAGATGCGGCCGATCGCCGTCACGTCGCTCAGGCGCGCCGACGACCTGCCGCAGGTGCCGGCGATCGCGGAGTCCTACAAGGACTTCGAGGCGGTCACGTGGTTCGGCATCGCGGGCCCGGCCAACCTGCCCAAGGAAGTGGTGGCCAAGCTCAACGCGGACATCAACAAGGCGCTGAAGGATCCCGAGCTGCGCAAGAAGCTGGGCGACCAGGGCGCCGATGTGGCGGGCAGCACGCCCGACCAGTTCGCCAAGCTGATCCGCGACGACATCGTCCGCTGGGGTCGCACGGTCCGGGAATCGGGCGCCCGGATCGATTGAACCCGCGCCCCGGCACGGGGCGCTTCCTCGCAACAGCTGCTGTCAGGCCGGCGCCCGGCGCCGGCCGGGACGTCCATTTGCCTCATCCATCCACCATGAACACCGACATCCTTCGCGAATACGAGCGCGTTTCCCCCGACCTCGTGCGGCAGGCCGCCGAGTTTCAGGCCGCCATCCTGGCCGACGTGGCCGGACGGCGCGGCGCCATGCATGGCCGCATCGCCGCCCTGCGCCCGCGCATGAAGCTCGCCGGGCCGGCGCTGACCGTCGACGTCCGCCCCGGCGACAACCTCATGATCCATGCAGCCATCGCCGTGGCCAAGCCGGGCGACGTGCTCGTGATCGACGGCAAGGGCGACCGGACGGCGGCCCTGATGGGCACGATCATGATGACCGCCTGCAGGCAGCTGGGCATCGCGGGCGTGGTCATCGACGGCGCGGTGCGCGATAGCATCGAGATCGACGAGATGGACTTCCCGGTCTTCTGCGTCGGCACCAACCCCAACGGCCCGACCAAGAACGTCGCCGGGCGCATCGGGCACGCGGTCAGTTGCGGCGGGGTCAACGTGCGCCCGGGCGACTTGGTGCTGGCCGACGCCGACGGTGTCGTCGTCATCGAGCGCGAGCGGGTCGAGCCGCTGCTGCCGCAGGCGCGCAGGAAGGTGGCGGACGAGACCGCGCGCATCTCCCAGATCAGGCAGGGCCACACGAGCGCGTCCTGGCTGGCCGGCGCGCTGCGCAGCGCCGGCGTGCTGCGGGAAGGAGAGAGCCTGTGACAGCGCGCGGCGCCATCCTCGTCACCGGCGCCGACCTCGCGCCCCAGGCCGTCGCACTGCTGGCCGGCTTCGAGATCGTCTATGCCGGCAAGACGCCGCAGGAAGCGGACCTGGTCGCGCTGTGCGGCCGCCATGACCCGGTGGCCATCATCGTGCGCTACGGAAAGGTGGGCGCCGCCGTCATGGACGCCGCGCGTTCGCTGCGCGTGATCTCCAAGCACGGCAGCGGCACCGACACGATCGACAAGGCCGCCGCCCAGGCCCGCGGCATCGAGGTGCGGGCGGCTGCCGGCGCCAATGCCGCGGCGGTGGCCGAACACGCGATGGCCTTGCTGCTGGCCTGCGCGAAGTCGGTCGCCCGCCTCAACGCACGCATGCATGCCGGGCACTGGGACAAGGCCACCCACAAGAGCGTGGAACTGAACGGGCGCACCATCGGCCTGGTGGGCCTGGGCGCCATCGGGCAGCGCTTCGCCCGCATGTGCGACGCCATGGGCATGACGGTGCTGGGCCACGACCCTTACGTGCACTCGCTGCCGCCGTTCGTGCGGCCGGTGGACCTGGCGACCATCTGGCGCGAGTCCGACGCGATCTCGCTGCACTGCCCGTTGACACCGGAGAACCGGGGGTTCGTGAACAGCCGCACGCTGGGCGCCTGCAAGCCGGGCGTGCTGCTGGTCAACACGGCCCGGGGCGGACTGGTGGACGAGGCGGCCCTGCTCGACGCGGTGCGTTCGGGGCAGGTGGCCGCGGCCGGACTGGACAGTTTCGCGTCGGAGCCGCTGGCGGCGCTCCATCCCTTCCACGGCGAGCCCAGCATCACACTGACACCGCACATCGGCGGCGTGACCGCCGATGCCTACGTGCACATGGGCGTGGGCGCGGCGCGCAACGTGCTGGCGGTGCTCGAGGGCGCGACCCAGGCCGCCTGACGTGCGCTGCGGTCAGGAGCGCTCCGCCGCGTCCCAGTCGGCGACATGGACCGCGGTCGCCAGCGTCAGCCCGAGCGTGCACAGGCTCAACGCGACGACCGCATAAAGCGCCTGCGGCGGCGCCCCGAGGGCATGAACCGCGAGCCAGCCGCCGACCGCGACGACGGCCAGGCGCAAGCCGCTGGCGACCAGGGGCCAGGTGAGCCGGCCGGCGCCCTGGGAGGCGAAGAACAGCGCCAGGCCCAGGCCGAAGAAGCCGTAGCAGCCGCCGACGATGCGCAGGTAGGCGCTGCCGGCCATCTGCACTGCGGTGTCCGGGGTGAAGGCGGCCATCCACAGTCGGGGCCAGACGGCGGCGGCGATCCCGATCGCGCCCGTGATGCCCACGACCAGGCCGGCGCCGACCCAGGTGGCGCGCTTGGCCCGCGCCGTCTGACGCGCGCCCATGTTGGTGGCCACCATCGCGGTCAGGGCGCTTCCCATGCCGAAGGCGATGGGCACCAGGATGTACTCCAGCCGTGCCGCGATGCCGTACGCCGCCACGGCCAGGCTGCCGAACGTGCCCACATAGGCCGTGGTGAGCGCGATCGATGCGTTGCTCAGCATGGGGTTCATCGCGGACGGCAGCGCCAGGCCCAGGACGCGGCCGAAGGCGGCGCGCCGCAACTGCCATGGTCCGCCGAGCACGCGCAGCGGCCCGCTGCGGCGGCTCAACCACGCAAGGAGCGCCAGCGCGGAGACCGCGTTGCAGGCGACGGTGCTCGCGGCCGCGCCGGCCACGCCGAGCGGCGGCACCGGACCGGCGCCGAACACCAGCACCGGACACAGCAGCAGATGCATGGCCGTCGTGCCGATCAGCGCGAGCGAGGCCGCCAGCATGTCGCCGGCGCCGCGAGCCACGCCGCCCAGGACGCTGACGGACCAGACCGCCGCCGCGCCGGCGAAGAGCACCGTCGCGTACCGCATCGCCTGGACCAGGGTGCCGTCGCGCGCCCCCATCAGCGCATACAGCGTGGGGCGGGTGGCGACCAGGGTGAAGACCAGCGATGCGGCCAGGCCGACCACCAGCGCGTGCCGGGCGAGCCGGGTCGCCAGTGCCGTGTCGCCGGCGCCGAGGGCTCGTGCCACTACGGCGGTGGTGCTGCCGCCGAGCGCGCCCGCCGACATCTGCAGCATCAGCATCGCCAGCGGTAGCACCACCGCGACCCCGGCCAGCGCCTGCGGCCCCAGCCGGCCGACGATGTAGCCGTCGAAGCCGATCATCACGGTGGTGGCGAACAGCCCCAGGACGTTGGGCGTGGCCAGGCGCAGCAGCGTCGCCAGTACCGGGCCGGCCAGCATCCTTCGGGTCGCTGCCGACGCGGCGGCCGTCGCGGCGCTCATGCGGCAAACTGCTCGAGCAGCAGGCGGCGCGCGGTCGCGAGGTGGCGGCGCCCCTGCGCGGTGTCGCCGAGCGCCCGTGCCAGCTGCAGCGCGCCGACCAGTTGGCCGGCCACCGCCAGGGCGGCGTCTTTCGCGTGCCCCGCGGGCAGCGCGGCCTCGACCGTGGCCAGCAGGGACTTGACGCGCATGGCCGCGACCGCGCGCACCTGCCCGGGTTGGCGCGGCATCTCCGAGGCCAGCGCCGCGACCGGACAGCCGCCCTCCGGCGACCGCAGGTGGCGCTCCGACAGATACGCTTGCACCAGCGCCCGGAACGCGCTGACGCCGCGCCCCTCGCCGGCGGCGATGGTGCGCTGCAGCCGCGTCGCGCTCTCCCGGCCCGCGTGCTCCAGGGCCTGGGCCAGCAGGGCCTCGCGGGAAGGAAAGTGCGCGTAGAAGCCGCCGTGGGTGAGCCCGGCCTGGCGCATGACGTCCGCGACGCCGACGCCTTCGAAGCCGGTACTGCGCAAGGCGCGCGCCGCGGCGTCCACGATCCGGTCGTGCGTCAGCTGCTTGCGGCTGGGCGGGGTCTGCATCGTCGGTTCCTGCTGGGTGCTGGTCGAGCGCACGATACGCCGGATATGATGACCATCATATGACGATGGTCATATGCCGCGCATGCGGCCCTGGCGCCAGGCTCAGCGCACCCGCAGGTGCAGCGAGCGCGCCAGCTCGGCGAAGTGCGCGACCTGCGCGCCGACGTACGCATCCAGTTCGGGCCCGGTCAGCGGGTGCGGCTGCAGTCCGTAGGTCGCCAGCAGCTGCGCGTATTCCGGCCGGTGCATGATCCGGCGCAGCGTCCGTGTCCACTCCGCGTGGTCGCGGTCCGGCACGCCCGGTCCCATGTAGAGGCCGCGGACCGTGGACCAGACCAGGTCGATGCCCTGCTCGCGCGCGGTCGCAACCGACGCGAAACGCCCGCCCAGGCGCTGGGGCGCCAGCACCGCGATCAGCTTCAGCTCGCCGCCTCCCATGGCCTCGGACGCTTCCAGCATGTCGCCGCAGAAGACGTCGACGTGCCCGCCCTTGAGCGCCGCCAGCGCCTGTCCGCCCCCTTCGAACGCCACGAAGCGCATGGCCCGGTGATCGCCGCCGGCCGCCTTCACCAGCAGGGCCGCCTTGACCCAGTCCTGGCTGCCGACGGTGCCTCCGGCGCCGAACACCGCGGCCGCCGGATTGCGCCGCAGCATGTGCCGCAGGCCGGCCAGCGACTGGATCGGCGAGTCCTTGCGGACGGCGATCGCGCCGTACTCGGTGCCCAGGGTGGCGAGCCAGCGCACGTCGCGCGGGCCGTGCGGCCCGAACTTGCCCTGCGCCAGGTTCAGCAGCGATCCCGTGGAGAAGGCCACGAAGCTGCGCGGATCGCTCCAGCGCTGCGACACGGCGCGATCGAAAGCGAGCGCGCCGATGCCCCCGGGAAGGTACTTCACGTCGACTTCGGCCACCGGGTGCGGCAGCGGCAGCCGCAGCATCTCGCCCAGCAGCCGGCAAGTCAGGTCGAAGCCGCCGCCCGGCTTCGCGGGAGCGATGCATTCCACGCGGGGCAGCGCGGCCGGGCGCGCCCGCGCGTGCAGCGCGGACAACAGCAGGAGCACGGCGCGCCGTCGCATCTCAATCGCCCTTCATCTCCGCGTCGCGGGGCCACCAGAGGGTCGCCCGTAGGCCGCCGCCATGCCGCCCCGGCTCCAGCCGCAGCACCCCGCCATGCCGCTGGGCGACGGAACGCGCGATGGCAAGGCCCAGGCCGGAGCCGGCGCCGGCCGCGTCGCCGCTGCGGACGAAACGGCTGCCTGCACTGGTGCGCAGGTCCGCTGGCAGGCCCGGGCCGGTGTCCTCGACGCTCAGGCTCCAGCCCAGCGCATCGCCGGCGGCCGCCAGGGTCACGCTGCCCTGCGGCACGTAGGCGATGGCGTTGGCCAGGAGGTTCGAGAGCGCTTCGCGCAACAGGCCGGCATCGCCGCGGGCCTGCTGCGGCTCCGCCTCGATGCCGAGATCCAGCCCCTTCGCGCGCGCCGACGGCAGGAACTGGCGCGCCGCCTCGTCCAGCAGGTCCCGCAGCTCGAACCAGCCGGGCTCGAGCTGGGCGGTGTCGCTGCGCGCCAGCGAGAGCAGCTGGTTGGTGCTGCGCACGGCGCGCTGCAGCTCGGCGGACAGCGCGCCAAGGGCGGCGCGCACCTGGGCCGGATCGGGCTCCCGCAGGGCGAAGTCGACCTGCATGCGCAGCGTGGTCAGGTGGGTGCGCAACTGGTGCGAGGCGTCGTCGAGGAAGGCGCGCTGGCGACCGGCGAGCTGCTCCACCCGGTGCATGTGGTGGTTCATGGCCTGCACCAGCGGCCGCACGTCGGCCGGCAGGTCCGCTGCCGGCAGCGGCGCCAGCTCGCCGGGGCCGCGCCGCTCCAGTTCGCCCGAGACCGCCCCCAGCGGGCGCAGCACGAAGATCACGGCGCCGACGGCCAGCGCGATCGCCAGCAGCAGGAACGCGAAGTTGGAGGCCGCGGCGCGCAGCAGGAACATGCGCCGGAACTCCTCGCGCGCCTGCGTGCTCTCCGCGACCTGGATCAGCAACTGGTCCGAGCGCGAGCCGGCGGTCGGGCGCCCGAGGTCGCGCGTGTACGCCACCAGCCGGACCGGGGCGCCGAAGTAGGCGCCGTCATAGAACTGCGGCACGCCGGCGACCAGCGGCCGCGGCGGCGGCGGCAGGTCGGCGCTGCCCAGTTCGACCAGGCCGTCGCCCGTCGCCACCCGATAGTGCACCGGCCCGCTGGCGCTGAGCTCGAAGAATTCGAACAGCCGGTACGGCAGCTCCACCGACAGTCCGCCCGACTCGGTCGAGGCGCTGGCGTCGATGGCCTTGAGCGCACCCAGCAGGGAGCGGTCGTAGGCCGCGTCGGCCGCCCGCCGCAGGTCCTGGGCGCGCACCTGCATCTCCGCCAGCGAGAGCAGCAGCAGCGCGGGCACCAGCAGCAGCAGCAGCGCGTGCGCGAGCCGCAGCTGCCTAAGCCGCTTCCAGCGCATAGCCGAGTCCCCGGTAGGTGGTGATCCGCAGTCCCGTGCCGTCCACCCGCTTGCGCAGGCGGTGCACGATGACCTCCACCGCTTCCGGGTGAATGTCCTTGTCGTCCGAGACCACGCGGTCGAGGATCTGCTGCTTGCCCATCGGCTCGCCGGCATGCTGCAGCAGCACCAGCAGGACCGCGCCCTCGCGCGGGGAGAGCGAAACGGCTTCGCCCGACAGCGTGAATCGCTGGCTGGCCAGGTCATAGGACAGCGGCCCGCAGGACAGCCGGGCGGCTTGCGCCCCGCGGGCGCGCCGCAGCAGGGCGTGCAGCCGCACCCGCAGTTCCTCGAGCTCGAACGGCTTCGCGAGGAAATCGTCGGCGCCGGCGTGGAAGGCCCGCACCTTCTCGGACAACGCGTCGCGCGCGGTGAGGATCAGGGTCGGCACGCGGCTGTCGAGCCGGCGGATCTCCTCCAGCACCTCCTGGCCGTCGCGGTCAGGCAGTCCCAGGTCCAGCACGATGACATCGTGCGTGCCCTGCGACGCGGCGGCAATGGCGGTGCGGGCGCTGTCGACCCATTCGACGAAGATGCCGGAGGCCTCCAGCGCCTTGCTCAGCCAGGTGCCCAGGCTGTGTTCGTCTTCGACCAGGAGGATGCGCATCGTCAGGGGATTGTCGGCGCGCACCCGCCTGCCTCCCGGGGCGGCGGCGGCCGCGTCACTCGGGCTTGATTTTCGCCCGTTCCACCACCTGCTTCCAGCGCTTCTGCTCGCTCGCGATGAACTGGGCGAACTGCGCCGGCGTGCCGCCGATCGCCTGCGCCGCGTCCTGGCTGAGGCGGTCGATGGCCGACGCCGACTTCATGCCCTTCTGGGTCTCGGCGGCGAGGCGGTCGATATTGGCCTGGGTCATGGAAGCAGGGGTCAGCATCCCGTACCACTGCGTCATCTCGAAGCCGGGGAAGCCCTGCTCGGCCACCGTCGGCACATCGGGCAGTTGCTGCAGGCGCTGCGCCGAGCCGGTGGCGATGCAGCGCAGCTTGCCGGCCTTGATGTGCTGCAGGATCGCCGAGGCGCCGACCGAGGCCGCCTCCAGCCGGCCGGCCAGCAGGTCCGTGAGCTGCGGGCCCGTGCCGCGGTACGGCACGTGCGTGATGAAGAGGCCGGCCGTCATCTTCAGGTATTCCATCGCCAGGTGGCCCGCGCTGCCGTTGCCGGCGGAGCCGTAGTTGAGCGCGCCCGGTTTGGCCTTCACCAGCGCGATGAACTCCTTGAGGTTCTGCGCCGGCACGGCGGGGTTGACCACGTACAGGCTCGGCACCTTGGCCAGCAGGCTGACCGGCTTGAAGTCCTTGTTCGGGTCGTATGGCAACTTGTCGTACATGTACGGGTTCACCGCCAGCGTGCCGATGTGGCCGAGGATCAGCGTGTGCTGGTCGTCGGCCCGCGCGACTTCGGCCATCGCGATGTTGCCCGACGCGCCGGGCTTGTTGTCGACGAAGAAGTTCTGTCCCATCGACTTGCTCAGCTCGCCCGCGGCCGAGCGCGCGATGATCTCGGAGCTGCCGCCGGGCGCGAACGGCACGACGAAGCGCACCGGCTTGGTGGGCCATTGCGCCTGCGCGAACCCGGGGAAGGGCAGCAAGCCCGTGAGCGCCGCGCCGGCGCCGCCGAGGAAATGTCGTCTCGTGGTGTTCATGGTCGCCTCTGGTCCCGCTCGAAACGCGGGAGCGGCGCCACCTTATCGGCCGGCGGCTTTCAGGAGGCTTTCAATTCCGTGCCGCAGGAACGCCGCCGGTGTCGCACCGGCGGGCCGGCCCGCGGCTAGACTGGCCCCCGGTGCCCCGGGATCCGCCGTGGCGCATCCTGACTGTCACCGGCTCGTGGACTGGAGGACCGACCTTGGAATATTCGGCTGACGCGCTCGCCCGCCTGAACGACAACCCGCTCTACCTGGCGCTGGGCGTTCGCGTCGATCGCTGCCGGGACGGCACCGCGCGCTCGACGCTGGCGCCGACGCCGAATGCCTGCTGGCCGTCGCCGGCCAGCCCGCACGGCGGCGTGCTGTTCACGGTGATCGACACCACCATGGCGTGGGCGGCGATGTCGCTGACCGACCCCGGCGAAAGCGCGACGACGGTCGACTGCAGCATCCAGTACCCCGCGCCCGCGACGCATGGCCCGTTCACCTGCGATGCCGCGAGCGTGCGCCGGACCGGGCGAACGGTATTCGTGCGCGCCGAGATCGTCGATCGCCGGGGCGGGGTCGTGGCCCTCGGCCAGGCGACGTTCCGGATCATCCGGGACCAGCCCGCCTGAGCGACGGGACGCTCCGGGAGTAGCTGCGATGAATCTTGCCCAGACCCTGGCGCGGATCGCCCGCGCCGATCCGCGCCGGCCCGCGCTGTACGAGGGCGACCAGCTGCGGTCCGACTACGGCCGCCTGGCCGACCGGGTGGCGCGGCTGGCCGCTGCGTTGCTGGCCGGCGGGCTCGAACGCGGAGATCGCGTCGCGATCTTCATGCGCAACCATCCGTCCTATCTGGAGGTCCTCTACGCCGCATGGTGGGCGGGCCTGGCGGTCGTTCCGGTCAACGCCAAGCTGCACGTGCGCGAGGCGCAGTGGATCCTGGACCACGCGCAGGCGCGCTGGGCCTTCGTGACGGCGGACGTCGGCGCGGGGCTGGCCGCGCCCGATCGCACCATCGATGCCGCGGGGCCGGAGTACGAAACGCTGCTCGCGGCGTCCCCGGCGCCGCTGGCAGGGCGCGCGCCGGACGACCTGGCCTGGCTGTTCTACACCAGCGGCACCACCGGCAAGCCCAAGGGCGTGATGCTGACCCATCGCAACCTGATGACGATGGGCCTGGCGTACTTCGTCGACGTCGACCCGATCGAGCCCGGCGATGCGATCGTGTACGGCGCCCCCATGTCGCACGGCGCCGGCCTCTATGCCGTTCCGCACGTGATGGCGGGCGCGCGGCACGTGGTGCCCGCGTCCGGCGGGTTCGATCCGGCGGAGCTGTTCGAACTGGCGCACCGCGTGGGACGGCTGACGATGTTCGCCGCGCCGACCATCGTCAGGCGGCTGGTGGACCACGCGGAATCGACCGGGGCCGATTGCGGCGGCTTCAAGACGATCGTGTACGGCGGCGCGCCGATGTACGTGGCCGACATCGAGCGCGCGATCCGAGTCATGGGCCAGCGCTTCGTGCAGATCTACGGCCAGGGCGAAAGCCCGATGGTGATCACCGCGCTGGCGCGCTCGCATCTGGCCGACACCGGCCATCCGCGCCACGTCCAGCGCCTGGCGTCGGTCGGCGTCGCGCAGACGCCGGTCGCGGTGCGGGTGGCGGGCGCCGACGGCACGCCGCTGCCGGCCGGCGAAGTCGGAGAAGTACTGGTGCGCGGCGACACCGTGATGGCCGGCTACTGGCGCGATGCGCAAGCCAGCGCCGCGGCGCTGCGCGACGGGTGGCTCTTCACCGGCGACATGGGCAGCCTGGACGACGACGGCTTTCTGACGCTGAAGGACCGCAGCAAGGACGTGCTGATCAGCGGCGGTTCCAACATCTATCCGCGCGAGGTGGAGGAGGTGCTGCTGCTGGCGCCGGCCGTCGCCGAAGCGGCGGTGATCGGCGCGCCCGATCCGGAGTGGGGCGAAATCGTGGTTGCGTTCGTGGTGCCGCGCCCCGGCATGCAGATCGTCACGGCGGAGCTGGATGCGCTGTGCCTGGAGCACATCGGCCGGTTCAAGCGGCCGAAGCGCTACGAGATCGTGGCCAGCCTGCCGAAGAACAACTACGGCAAGGTCCTCAAGCGCGCCTTGCGCGAGCAGATCGCGCGGCCGGCGCAGTGAGCGCGGCGCGGTCGCCGGTCGTGCCGCGGCTGGCTCGAGGGGGCAGGTCGCGGTGGGTCGGCTGCGCCGCCGTTGCCGCTCAGTGCGGCAGTTCGTCGGCGTTGGCCGACGTGGAATGCTGCAGCATCTGCGGCCGCGCCGATTCGATCCACGCGACCAGGGAAGCGCCTTTTTCCGTCAGGGCGAACATCCGTCCGTCTTCCTGCAGGTGGCCGGTGCCGACGAGAAATTGCAGCTTGGCGGCGAAGTCGTCCAGGTTCTCGTAACGCTTGCCGAAGCGCGTCGCGATCAGGCCGCGGATGTCGCTGCCCGACACGCGCTGGGCCGCGCCCAGGACGGCCAGGATGCGCGCGCTCATGTTGCCGACGTTGGAGGGCGTGAGCTCGGTGCAGACGGGAAAGCCGGCTGGCGTGGAGCTGTGCCGCCCGAGCCCGATCACCTCGTTCTTCATTGGAGAATCTCCTGAGAGTTGTCGATGCTGGTCTACGCAGGTCGTCCCGGCTCGCTGTGCCTTCGATCCTGCGGCGCACGAGCCGGCAACTCCATTAAAGCACCGGCGCCTCGCCGGGCTGGCAGCGATTTTGTTGAGGCAGGTCAACAGTGCGGGATTACCCGCGGACCGGTGCGCGTTTGCGGTGTCCGTGCCGGCCGGGCCCCATGGATGAGGACGGCCCCAGAATCGGGGCATGACGATCCGTCGCCTCTACCTGGCTGGCCCCGACGTGTTCCGGCCGGATGCCGCGGCGCACGGCCGGCGGCTCGTGGCGCTGTGCGCGGAGTACGGCTTCGAGGGCGTGTTCCCGCTCGACGAGTCGCTGCCCGCCGCCTTGCCGCCGCACGAAGCGGCTGGCAGCATCTATCGCGCCAACCTCGCGCACATCGACGGCTGCGACGCCGTGCTGGCGAACCTGGATTTCTTCCGGGGGGCCGAGCCGGACAGCGGCACCTGCTTCGAGGTCGGTTACGCCGTGGCGCGCGGCAAGCGGGTGATCGGCTACGTCCCGGACCACGGCAGCTTCGCCGAGCGCATCCGCCGGCGCCGCCCCGGCGAGGCGGGCCAGGGGCCGTGCGACGCCGCCGGCTGGCGCTTCGAGGAGTTCGGCCTGCCGCTCAACCTCATGCTCGGCGTGCCGTGCCGGATCGTGACCGGCGACCTGCGCGCGGCGCTGGCGGCGCTGCGGGCGGAGCAGGGCCCATGAGCGCCTCGCGCCCCAGCATCCTGGCGGGCCCTTACAGCCGCGCGAGCAGCGCGTCGAAGCCCGGGTAATCCTCGCGGCGAATGGCTGACTTGCGCGCCGCCGCCGTCCATGGAGCACCCGCCGCCAGCGCCGCGCGGAATGCCTGCGGGTCGGTGATCCAGGTGCCGCCCACCAGGGTGACGCCGTGCGCGTACAGCGGATCGGGCAGGCAGCCGGCGCCGGGGCCGATCAGGGCGAAGCTGCGCGCGCCCGCGCAGGCTCCCAGCATCGCGTCCAGCGTGTCGTTCAGCAGCAAGGTGCTGGTGGCGATCACCTTGTTGCAGCGGCCCAGCTCGCCGCGGTCGGTGGTGACGCGATAGCCGGCGCGCTCGCCGGCCAGGTCGGCGCGCAGTTCGACCACCGTGAGCTTCGCGCCGGCCTGAACGATGCCGTCCACCAGCGGCGGGAACAGCCCGATCATGCCGACGTGGTCGCCGGCCCGCGGCGCGAGCATTCCGATCGAGTCGGCGCTGGCGCCGGGCTCGAAACCGGCGCGGTCGAACAGGCACCGGGTCAGCGCGTTGACGGCGGCAAAACCGATCGCGCGGCGCGCGCCGGGCTCGTTGCCGAACCAGCGCGCCACCGCCAGCGCGTCGGCGCCTTCGAGTCCCAGGCTGGCGTCGCCGCGCTGCGCGACCAGCCGCCGGGTCGACTCGTCCAGCAGCACGTAGCTCAGGCCCAGCGATCCGTCGTCGAGCTCGATCGCGCAGAACTCGCCGGCGATCGAGGTCGGCACCGCCGCCGGCGGCAGCAGCAGCCGCCGCACCTTGGGCGGCGGCGAGCGCGCCGCGAAGCGCTCCAGCAGGCTCAGCAGCTCGTGGGCGACGTCCATGGCGAGGCTTCCTTCATTCGGCCGGATGCGGCGCCGTGCCGGCCACCAGCCGGGCGGCCTCGGCGCCGGAGACGGTGCGGTCCCGATTCTCGGGCGTGCGCAAGGCGCCGGCGAAATACCGCGCCGTCAGGCTGCGGGTCGCGCCGGGGCCGGGCGACTGCGCTTCGTCCATGCCGCCGTAGCGGCGCCAGTCGCGCAGCCAGTGGATGTCGTCGGCGATCTCCAGGAACCCCACGGTCTCGCGGTCCCCGATCAGCATGCCTTGCACGCGCAGTCCCAGTTCGTCCTTCGCGCGCCGGATCTGCGCGGCCACCGCCGGCGTCGCGCCGAACTCGCCGTCCGACGCGATCAGCAGGTCGGCCAGTTGCCACTGCCGTTCGCCCAGCTTGGCCAGCGTCCGCTCCAGCGGCCCGGAGATATCGGTGCCGCCACGGAAGGTCTGGCCCATGAACCCGGCCAGCCGCGCGATGCCGTCGCAGTCCAGCGCCAGCTCGGTCTCCACCACCTCCTCCGGGCCGGAGAAGGCGAACAGGTGGCACGACCGGCGTTGCGCGTGCGCCGTGCGCACGGCTTCCAGCACCACCGCCTTGGCGACGGCTTCGGCGCCGCCCTGCATCGAACCCGAGGTGTCGACGCAGACCAGCATCGGGCCCATTTCCAGCCGCTTGTCCGGTACCCGCCGCGAGCTCGGGCGCCAGGCCGGCGCCAGCTCGTGCGTGACCGCGGGCATGCGGTCGTCGTCCTGGTAGGTCAGGAGCGTGCGTTCCGCATGGCGTGCGTGCCAGACGAGGCGCAGGCGCGGATGCAGCAGCAGCATCGCCTCGGCCGGCAGCATGCGCGCGACCCTGCCGGAACGGCGCACGCCCAGGGTTTCGCCCGGGTAGTCGGGCACCTGCTCGATGCGCTCGACCTCGCGCACGGCCAGGTGCTCCTCCATGATGCGGACCTCGCTGTGGCTGGCCGCGTCGGGTTCCTCGGTGACGCGCGCGCGCCCGAGCTGCCGCACGATGCGCGCAAGGTCGGGCAGGTCCTCGATCAGGCGCCGGGCACGCACCACCTCCTGCCAGCCGGCGCTGCGCAACAGGCCGCGCATCATGTCCCAGCGCGTGTTCTTCACCAGGTCGGCGTACTCGCCGAAGACGGCGCTCAGCTCGTCCATCGTGCCGCAGCGTTCCTTCCAGTCGGCGGCAAAGCTGTCCAGGGCCAGGTCCGCCGCCGCCTCGGCGCCGTGCCCGCGGTCCATGGCGTCGACGATCCGGTCCAGGTGGAAGCACAGCGAGCGCAGCACGGTGTCGGCCAGCGCCGGCTCGCCCGCGCAGTGGGCCGGCAGTCCGATCGATTCGAGCACCGCGGCCGCCCGCGCGGCCAGCGGCGGCGGCGGCCAGCCGGCGTCGGCCGCCGCGCGCCCTTCGAGCAGCGCCGCTCGCAGCCGTTCGATGCCGGCCAGGCGCGACGCCAGCCCGCCCTGCGAGTGGACCAGGCTCCACAGCCACAGCCCGCGAGGCAGGCGATCCAGCGGCGCCAGCGGCGCCTCGAGACGCTCGTACAGCAACGAGGCGCGCGCGCCCATCGTCTTCAGGCCGGCTGCGCGGCGACCGTCACCGGCTCGGGGATGGTGCCGGGGTCGATGTCGCGGCGCGGCAGCGCCAGGAACGCTTCGCGCGCCGCCATGGCGCGCAGCCGCAGCGCGTCGACGGCCTCGCCCGTGGCCGCGAGGTTGGCGTCGGCCTGGGCCGCGAAGGCGCGGTCGATCCACAGGCTCTGCCCGGCGTAGCCGGCCAGATCGGCGCGGCTGGCCGCGACGGCCGCGGCACAGGCGCCGATGCGCGCGATCAGCTCGTCGATCTGCCGCACGCGTGCGCCGATGTGGATGTCGCCGTAGCGGCGCTGCCGCCGGTAACTCATGCGTACCGCCTGGCTCGCCCCTTTCGCGTCGTTCACGTGCGAGGCGAGATCGGCGCTGAACCGCAGGCGCCCGTCCTCGTCGTAGTCCAGGTCCTCGGCCTCGCGTTCCAGCGACGCCTGCGCCTCGAACGCCTCCACCACCCGGGTCAGCAGCGGCGGCGTCATGGCGGCGTCCAGGCCGAGCCGGCCCGTGAGCCAGGCGAAGACGCTCTCCTGCCGCTCGACGCCGGGTGCCACGCACCAGGGCAGCAGCCACAGGTCCCAGACCGCGACCGCCGGGCGCTGCTCGCTGGCCGCGGCCACCTTGAGCAGCCACGCCACCTTGACCCAGCGCCGATCCGACACATAGAGCTGTTCGCCGGCGAGCAGGTCACGCAGCTCGGCGAGCAGGTCCGCCACGTCCTGCGGCAGCCGCACGGCCGCCGCGGCGTGCTGCAGGTCCGCGAGATCGGCCTCGGCCAGCGGATCGGGCAGCGCCGGCGCCGCATGGCTGTCGAGTTCCAGCAGGCTGCGAAAACCCGAGGCCGATACCGGTCCCACCGGCAGGCGCATCAGGAAGCGGTCGAAGAAGGCCTCGCCCACCTCGTCGGCGGGAACCTCGTTGGTGGCGCCGATCACGCTGATGAGGGGGCACCGCTGCCGGCCCGCGCCGTTGTCGAATTCACGCTCGTTCAGCAAGGTCAGCAGCGCGTTGAGGATGGCGCTGTTGGCCTTGAACACCTCGTCGATGAAGGCGATCGTCGCCTGCGGCAGGAAGCCGTCCGTCATGCGCTCGTAGCGGTCCTGCTCGAGCGCCGAGATGGACAGCGGGCCGAACAGTTCTTCCGGGACCGTGAAGCGCGTCAGGAGCCGCTCGAAGTAGCGTGCGCCGCGGAACGCCAGGTGCAGCCGCCGCGCCAGTTCGCTCTTGGCGGTGCCCGGCGGGCCGACCAGCAGGGTGTGCTCGCCGGCCAGCGCCGCCAGGAACGCCAGCCGCACGACGCGGCCGCGCTCGATCAGGCCCGCTTCGAGGTGATCGAGCAGGGCCGTCAGGCGCGGGCGCGCCGGGCACCCGGGGACCGCTGGCCGTGCTGCATCCATGCGCTGATGATAGCCATGGACCCGCTGGCGCGACCCCTCAGCGGATCACGAGCGCCGGGCCGTCGCCCCGGGGATTGACGCCGCCGATCACCGCCGCCGCGCCGAAGCCGTGCCGCTGGAACACAGCCAGCACCTCGGCCACGGACTCGGGCGCGCACGCGACCAGCAGGCCGCCGCTGGTCTGCGGGTCGGTGAGCAGCGCGCGCTCTTCGCCGGCGAAGCCGGCCGGCAGCGCGACGTCGGCGCCGTAGCCGGCCCAGTTGCGACCCGACGCGCCGGTCACATGGCCGGCCCGCACCAGGTCGCGCACGCCCTCCAGCACCGGCACCTGCTGCCAGGCGATGTCCAGCGACAGGCCCGCGCCGCGCGCCAGCTCCAGCGCATGGCCGGCCAGCCCGAAGCCGGTCACGTCGGTCAGCGCGTGCACGCCGTCCAGCGCGGCCAGCTCGGGGCCTGGCGTGTTCAGCCGCGTGGTCGTGGCGATCATGCGTTCGTAGCCGGCGGCGTCCAGCTTGTCCTTCTTGAGCGCCGCCGACAGCACGCCCACGCCCAGCGGCTTGCCCAGCACCAGCACATCGCCGGCGCGCGCTCCGGCGTTGCGCTTGACGCGCAGAGGATGGACCAGGCCCAGCGCCACCAGGCCATAGATCGGCTCGACCGAGTCGATGGTGTGGCCGCCCGCGATCGGGATGCCCGCGGTGCGGCACACCGATTCGCCGCCCTCGAGAATGCGGGCGATGGTTGCCGTGCCGAGCACGCTGATCGGCATGCCGACCAGGGCCAGCGCCATGATCGGCGTGCCGCCCATCGCGTACACGTCGGAAATCGCGTTGGTGGCCGCGATCCGCCCGAAGTCGTACGGATCGTCCACGATCGGCATGAAGAAATCGGTGGTGGCGATCAGCGCCTGCTCGTCGTTGAGCTGGTAGACGGCCGCGTCGTCGGCGGTCTCGATCCCCACCAGCAGTTGCGGCGGCACCGGCAGGCGGGCCGTGCCCTTGAGGATCTCCGAGAGCACCCCCGGGGCGATCTTGCAGCCGCAGCCGCCGCCGTGCGACAGCGAGGTGAGGCGGGGTTCGGCGGCGGCAGGCGGGACGGCAGCGTTCATGATGGGTCGAGTTCGTGCAGGAGTTGGATCAGCGCGGCCTGCTCGGCAGCGGGGTCGAACAGGGGGGCGCGGACTGCGCATTGTCTGCCCAGGCGGGCCAGCAGGGTGGAGGCGGGGTCTTTCGCGCGCTGGCCGGCCCGGCATTCCTCGAGCAGGCGCGCGAGCGCGGCCGCGTCCCCCTGCGGAAAGTACCCGTCGTAGCCGGCGCCCAGCATCCCGATGTTGCCCGGCACGCGCGAGGCCAGCACCGGCGTGCCGCTGCGCACCGCCTCCATGATCACGTGGGCGCCGCCTTCCAGCGCGCTGGTGTGCACCAGCACGTGCGCGCGCTGGATGCGCTGCCGGGTCCGGTCGTGCGGCAGGGCGCCGAGCCAGCGGTAGTGCGGGCAGTCGCGAGCCGTGGCGCGCGCCTGTCCGGCCAGGTCGGCGTCGCCCGCGTCGCCGATGTGGTCGATGCGGATGTCGTCGCGCTCGCGCAGCAGCCGGGCCGCCTCGAACAGGGTCTGCGGCGACTTGACCTGGCGCAGGTGGCCGACCATCACGGCGCGCAGCAGGCGGTCCGATTTCGGCAGCGCCGGGCGCGCCGGCGTCGACTGGAACACGACGCGCGCCTTGTCGCGCAGCGAGGCGGGCAGTGCCTCGCCGCCAAGTTCCTGCAGCACGACCAGGCGCTGTGCCAGCTCCAGCGAACGCTGCGCCTGCGCGTCGGTGCGGATGTCCTGGTACAGGTCGGTGCCGGTGAGCGCCACGGCCAGCCCGTGCCCGGGGTGGGCCCGGGCCCAGGCCTCGACGGCGGCGGCCGACCGCCGCGCGTGCAGCGCCAGCATGAGCGTGTCGCCCGCTGCCTGCGCGTCCGGCCAGTGCTGCACCACGCGCGTCCGGTAGCCGGGCGCCAGCAGCAACTGCCAGCGCCGGGCCGTGCGCCAGTTGCCGTTGTTGGCGGCGGCGAGGGCGGGGCTTACGATGACGACCGATGGACGTGACACCGCGCGTTTATAGCTCGCCCGCGCCAGCCGAGTCGCTGGCGCTGCGGATGGGGCCGCCGGCCGCCGCGCGCGCCGCGCTGCTGGCCGCACGCCAGCGCACGCTCGCGCTGGCGGACGACGTGCGGGCCGGGCTGGGCGCAGCCTTCCCCCGGATCCCGTACGCGCCGCAGCTCAACCCGCCGCTGTGGGAACTGGGCCATGTGGCCTGGTTCCAGGAGTGGTGGCTTGCCCGCAACCGGCAGTGCGCGCTGGGCGCCGCCTGCGACCCCGACCATGCGCGGCCGCCCTCCTTGCTGCCGCAGGCCGACGACTGGTACGACTCCAGCCGGGTGGCGCACCGCACGCGATGGGAACTGCCGCTGCCGGATTGGCACGCCACGCGCGACTACCTCGAGCGCACGTTGGCGGGAACCCTGCAACTGCTCGATGCGCTGCCGCCCGATGCCGGCGACGACCTCCTGTACTTCTTCCGGCTCACCGCCCTGCACGAAGAGATGCACGCGGAGGCGGCGATCTACATGGCGCAGACCCTGGCCTTCGCGGTGCGGACCGACGTGGCGCTGCCGGCACGGGACGTCGCCGCGGAGCTGGAACTGCCGGCGCAGCGCTTCGAGCTGGGTGCCGCCGGCGCGGGCTTCGCGTTCGACAACGAACTGCAGCGCCACGAAGTCGGCGTGCCGGCGATGGGCATCGACGCCGAGCCGGTGACCTGGGCGCGCTTCGTACCGTTCGTCGAGGCCGGTGGTTACGAACAACCGCGCTGGTGGTCCGCCGCGGGCCTCGACTGGCTGGGCCGTCACGGGGTGCCCCATCCGGAGCGGGTGCGCCGTTCCGGCAACGGCTGGCAACAGCGCCATGGCGATCGCTGGCTGCCGCTCGATCCGTCGCGGCCGGCGGTGCACCTGACCGCGCACGAAGCCGAGGCCTGGTGCCGCTGGGCCGGCCGGCGCCTGCCCACGGAAGCCGAATGGGAATGCGCGGCGTTCACCCTGCCGGGCTTTTCCTGGGGCCAAGTCTGGGAATGGACGGCGACGCCGTTCGAACCCTATCCGGGCTTCACCGCCCATCCGTATCGCGACTATTCGGCGCCCTGGTTCGGCAGCCGGCGGGTGTTGCGCGGGGCCAGCCCCGCCACGGCGCCGGCCCTGGCCCATGCCCGCTACCGCAATTTCTTCGAGCCGCACCGCAACGACGTGTTCGCTGGCTTTCGCAGTAGCCGCGCTGCCGGCGGGCCATCCGATCCTGCGGTCTAATCGCGGCTTTCCCCTTCGGGACCGCGACGCCATGACCACATCCCTTTCGCGCCGCCTCTGGCTGGTGCTCCTGCTGGCTGCCGGCACGATGACCGTGCACGCGCAACAGGTGTTTCGCATCACGGCGATCCCCGACGAGTCGCCGACCGAGCTGGCGCGCAAGGCGGCGCCGCTGGCCGCGTATCTCGCGGGCCGGCTCGGCGTGAAGGTCGAGTTCACGCCGGTCACCGACTATGCCGCGGCCGTGGAGGCGCTGGCCAACAGGCAGGTCGACCTGGCCTGGCTGGGCGGCTTCACGTTCGTGCAGGCCAGCCAGCGCTCGGGCGGCAAGGTCGTGCCGCTGGTGCAGCGCGCCGAGGACGAACAGTTCCGCTCGGTGTTCATCACGAGCAACGCCGCCATCCGCTCGCTGTCCGAGCTCAAGGGCCGCACCCTGAGCTTCGGCTCGCAGTCCAGCACCTCGGGCCACCTGATGCCGCGCAGCTTCCTGATCGCCGCCGGCGTCGAGCCCGACCGCGATCTCAAGCGCGTGGCGTATTCGGGAGCGCACGACGCCACGGTGGCGGCCGTCGCGTCGGGCAAGGTCGATGCCGGGGCGTTGAACATTTCCGTCTGGGAAAAGCTGGTGGCCGACGGCAAGGTCGATCCCGCGAAGGTCCGCGTGTTCCACACCACGCCCGCGTATTACGACTACAACTGGAGCGTCCACGCCGACATGCCGGCGGCGCGGCGCGAGCAACTGGCCCGGGCGTTCACCGAGCTGAGCGCGGCCACGCCCGAAGGCCGCGAGATCCTGGCGCTGCAGCGCGCGACGCGGTTCATCCCGACCAAGGCGGAGAACTACCGCGGCATCGAGGCCGCGGCGCGCAGCGCCGGGCTGCTGAAGTGACCTTTGCCGCGAGCGTGAACCGGCCATGAAGATCGAGCTCAAGTCGCTGTCCGGCCGCCACCCCGCCGCCAGCGCGTCGGCGCCGGCGGCGTTGCAGGCGCTCGACCTGGCGGTCGCGGCCGGCGAGCAGGTGGCGGTCATCGGTCCTTCCGGCGCGGGCAAGACCACGTTGCTGCACCTCCTGGCGTGCGCCTTGCGACCGGCGGCCGGCGGTCTGGCGCTCGACGGCGTCGACCCCTGGCGGCTGGCCAGTCGCGAGCGTCAGCGTTTGCGCGGCCGGCTGTTCCTGGCGCCGCAGGTGCCGCCGCTGCCGCCCCGCCAGCGGGTGGTGACGGCGGTGCTGGCGGGCCGCCTGCCGCGCATCGGGTTGTGGCACGCGGTGCGCAGCCTGTTCTACCCGACCGGCATCGCGCAGGCGGACGCGGCGCTGGCACGGTTCGACCTGGCCGACAAGCTGTTCGCGCGCGTCGACCGCCTGTCGGGCGGCGAGCGCCAGCGCGTCGGCCTGGCCCGGGCGCTGCTCTCGCAGGCGCGGCTGGTGCTGGTGGATGAGCCGCTGTCGGCGCTCGATCCGACGCGGGCGAGCCAGGCGCTGGCCACGCTCACAGGGTGGGCGCGGGACAGCGGCGCGACGCTGGTGGCGACCCTGCACGACGTGCCGCTGGCGCTGGAGCACTTTCCGCGGATCGTCGGCCTGCGCGAGGGCCGCCTGATGTTCGACCTGCCGCCCGTGCAGGTCACGCCGGCTCTGCTGGCCGGGCTGTACGCGCACGAGACGGCGCCGGACGAAGCCGTCTTCGACGAGGCGCCGGCCACGCCGCGCCCGGTCGTGATGCACTGCCGTTGACATGAGCGCCGCACGGCCGCCCGAAGGCGCGAGGGCCCCCGAGGGGGGCAGCGCCCCACACGCCGTGGGGCGCGTGGGGGCACCATGAGCGCGGTGCTGCCACGGCAACCCGCACGGCGCGACCCGGCATGGGCGCGCCGCGTGTTCTGGCTGCTGGCGGCGGGCGCGGTGCTGTGGCCCATGCTGGTGCTGGCCGAGTTCAAGCCCTGGCTGTTGCTGGCGCCCGAAAGCCTGGAGCCGACGCTGCGCTTTCTGGCCGGCTTCGTGCCGCCGCGGCTGGACGGGGAGTTCCTGGCGCTGGTGGCGCGCGAAACCTGGCGCACCGTCGCCATCGCCACCGCCGGGCTGACGCTGGCACTGCTGCTGGCGCTGCCGTTGACGCTGCTCGCGGTGCGGTCGCTGTCGATCTCGGGACTCACCGGCCGCATGGCGGCGCTGCCGGCCGCGCTGCGCCTGGCGGTGCGCGCGCTGCTGGTGGTGCTGCGCAGCGTGCCGGAGCTGGTCTGGGCCCTGGTGTTCGTCCGCGTGGTGGGCCTGGGCGCGACGGCCGGCGTGCTGGCGATCGCGCTCACCTATGCCGGCATGCTGGGCAAGGTGTACGCGGAGATCCTGGAAAGCGGCGAAGCCCATCCGACCGAAACCCTGTTGCGCAACGGCGCCGGGCGGCTGCAGGCGTTCTTCTATGGATCGCTGCCGCAGAACGCGGGCGAACTCACCAGTTACACGGTGTATCGCTGGGAATGCGCGATCCGCTCCTCGGCCGTGCTCGGGTTCGTCGGCGCCGGCGGGCTCGGCCAGCAGATGGATTCGTCGATGAAGATGTTCAACGGCGGCGAAGTCAGCACCATGCTGCTGGTGTTCGTGCTGCTGGTCGCGGCCACCGACCGCCTGAGCGCCTGGCTGCGGCGCACGCTGGCCTGAGGAAACCCTTGACCATGCCCAGGATCACGCCGCGACCCGCCGCCAACGAGGTGTACCGGCTGCCGCCGCCGCTGTTTGACGCGCGTTGCCGCGCCTGCTGGATGGTCGCCGGCGTCCTGGTCCTGGTGGTCCTGAGCTTCTGGTCGCTGGACCTGCAATGGGGGCGCTTCCTGTCGCTGGAGTCGCTCGGCCGCATGGCCCGGTTCGCCGCCGAAGTGGCCACGCCGGCCCTGGACGCCGCGTTCCTGCGCAAGTTGCTGCCGGCGGCGCTGGAGACCATGGCCATGTCGGTGGTCGGGACCTTGCTGGCCGTGGTGGCCGGCCTGCTGCTCGCGCTGCCGGCGAGCAAGTTGCACGAGGGTGACCCGGCACGCTGGCGCGGGCCGACGCGCCTGCTGCTCAACGCCTTGCGCAGCGTGCCGGAACTGATGTGGGCGGCGCTGCTGCTGATCGCGGCCGGGCTGGGGCCGCTGGCGGGCACCCTGGCGCTGGCCGCGCACACCTCCGGCGTGCTGGGGCGCCTGTTCGCGGAATGCATCGAGAACGCGGCGCAGGGCCCGGCCTTCGCGTTGCGGGTGCGCGGCGTGCCGGAAGGCCGGGTGCTGCTCTACGCGACCTTGCCGCAGGCCCTGCCGCAACTGGTGAGCTACGCCCTGTACCGCTGGGAAAACAACATCCGTGCCGCAGCCGTGCTGGGCGTGGTCGGCGCCGGCGGCCTGGGGCAGATGCTCGCGTTCCACCTCAGCCTGTTCCAGATGGCCGAGACCGGATCGGTGCTGGCCGCCATGATCGTGCTGGTCGGGCTGGTCGACGCGGCGAGCTACGCCGCGCGGCGCGCGCTGGCGCGCTGAGCAGTTGCGAACGGCGGGCGCCACGAGCCTGGTGATCCGTTCAAGCTTGCGAGCGTTCCGTTACAGCGGACCCTGCCGGTCCCGGTTCCCGGCTACGCTGGGCCATCCGTGCAGGAGCTGCCATGTCCGACATCGACGTCCGCAAGGGCCAGGCGCCGCCGGCGCACACGCGCGAGGAATTCCGCGAGCGCTTCCGCGCACGCTTCTTCGATCCGGCGTTCCGCGCCGAGGACGAGGCCATCGACCGGCTCGAGGAGATCGCGTGGCAGGGCTATGGCGGCGCCCGCAAGTCGCCGGTCAGGCGCAAGGCGGGTCCCGGCTTCGCCGACCCCGAGTACGAACTGTCGGCCGAGTGGTACGACACGCGCAACCGGCTGCTCGCGGCGCAGCAGCGCTGGGGCGATCCGGCGACCCGCTCCCGCGTCCTCGTGATCAACGCCGCGACGCGCAACGACGGGACCTGCCCGGGCGAGATGTCCAAGAGCTTCCGGCTGGCGCAGATCGCGCGCGAGGCGCTGGGGTCCGAGGGCGTGGAGGTCGACCTGCTGGATCTGAGCCGGCTGGCTTCCGACTACGACCGCCACATCCATCCCTGCAAGGGCTGCGTGTCCACGGCGATGCCGCTGTGCCACTGGCCCTGCAGCTGCTATCCCAACCACGAACTCAGCCAGGTGAACGACTGGATGGCGCAGATCTACGAGCAATGGGTCGCGGCCCATGGCGTACTGCTGGTGACGCCGACCCACTGGTACTCGACGAGCAGCCCGCTCAAGCTGATGATCGACCGCCTGGTCTGCGCCGACGGCGGCAACCCGGACCCGACCACCACCGGCGGCAAGAACCCCAAGAAGGCGAAGGCGCTGGAACTGGCGGGCTGGCCGTACCCGCAGCACCTGGCCGGCCGCGCCTACGGTGTGATCGTGCACGGCGACGTCGCGGGCATCGAGGGCAACCGCCGCGCCTTGTGCGACTGGCTGGACTGGATGGGGCTGATCGACGCGGGTCCGACCAGCCGGCTGGATCGCTACATCGGCTATTACGAGCCGTACGCGACCAGCCACGCCGCGCTGGACCGCGACGAGGCGGTGCAGGAAGAAGTGCGCAACGCGGCGCGCGCGCTGGCGCAGGCCGTGGGCGAACTGCGGGCCGGCCGGCTCAGCGCGCCCGGCCGCAACCTGGTGCGACCGCGGCCGAAGTGACACGGGGGCAGGGAATCGGTTGCAAAAAGCAGCACCAAGGGCCGGCCGGACGCCCACACTGGAGGCACGCCGCCGTCGCGGCAACGCCGGGGCCAGCTGGCCGGCTGCCCCGAGCGGTCCACTCACGGCCTGGATGAACTGCGATGGCACCGACCTCCAACGACGAGCGCGGCGGCACGACCGGCCGCAACACCGGCTCGGCGCCGGGAACCACCGCGCAGCGCCCGCAACTGCGGATTCCGCCGCGCCAGCAACCGGCGCGGCAGCAACAGCCGCAGCAACAGCCACGCGCGCGCGACTTCGCGCCGGGCGAAGACGGCGAGTGTCACTAGGGAAGCTCCGAACAAATCCCGCCGCGCACGACGGAGCTTCCCTAGGCACGTGCGGACCGGCCGAGCCGGTTCGCGGCCGGCAGGCGCCAAGGCGCCCGCCGGGAATCAACCCATCTGCAACTGCTTCTTGAGGCTCGACGCCTCGTCGTGCGCGCGCTGCACCGCCTGCTGGACGCGCTGATCGACGTTGCCGGCCTTGCGGCAGGCCTGCAGCGCGCGGTCGCCGGCCTGTTCCAGTTGCATCACGGCCTCGCGCAGCTGGGTCTGGTCACCCTGCTGTTGCTGGGTGCTGCAGGCCTGCTGTGCCTGGCGCGCCTGCTGGTGCATGGCGTCCACGCACTGGCGCAGGTCGCCCGGCACCGATCCCGACTGGACCGCGCGTTCCGCTTCGTCCGCGCATTGCTCGACCCGGTCGATGCGCTGCTTCACTTCGCTCATCTGCATGAAAGGCTCCTTCAATGAAAGTGAGGAACAGCGTATGCACTCGCGCGGCGGAGCCAATCCGCCAGCGGCCTGCGAAGGTGTAGGACAGGCGCCTACACGCCCGTCACGAACCGCCGGTCGCCTGCGGCTGGCCGGACGGGCCCCAGATCGACGGGCACGCGGCCTGCGCGTCGCGCGCCGGCCAGCGCCCGCGCTCGACCTGATGGAAGAAGCTCTCCAGCATCCCGTTGAAGAGCGCCGGCTCCTCGAGGTTGATGGCGTGGCCGCAGCCGGGCAGCACGCTGAGGACGGCCTTGGGAATGGTCCGCTTCAACAACAGCGAAGGCTCCAGGCAGGCTTCGTCCTCGTCGCCGGTCGCGACCAGCACCGGAACATCGACTTTCGCGATCGCATCGGTCAGCTGGTACAGGCTCGGGCGGCGCGCCTGGTAGCCGAGCAAGGTATTGGCCGAGCCTTCGGCGGAGTGCTCGGCCAGTTGCCGGATGGCTTCGGCGAAGCCCCGCGGGTCCTTGTTCCTGAACTGGACGCGGGCCGGTCCGTGGCCATAGGTGGCCGCCAGGTGCGCCATTCCGTGGTGCTGGATGCTGGCGGCCAGTTCGCGGCTGTCCGCCTGGGCCCTGGCATAGGCCGCCGGGTGCGCGCCCGTGCCGCAGCCGGCGAGCGTGAGCGAGAGGGCGCGCGCCGGCGCGCCCCGGGCGCAGTAGCGCAGCCCGAAATGCAGGGTGGCGAACGCGCCCATCGACAGCCCGACGACGTGCGCCGCCGGCAGGTCCAGCGCGTCGATCACCGATCGCAGGTCCTCGCGCCAGCGCTCCTGCGAGTAGCGATCGATCCCGTCCGGGACGTCCGAGGGCAGGTAGCCCCGGGCGGCGTACGTGATGCAGCGGTAGCGCCGCGAGAAATGCCGCACCTGCGGCTCCCAGCTGCGATGATCGCCGGCGAACTCGTGAACGAAGACGATCGGCGTGCCGGCGCCGGTGTCCTCGTAATACAGGTTGACGCCGTCATCGGTCGCGAGCGTGCCCATGTCTTGCCTTTCGTGTGCACGCTCCATTGTGCGTCAGCCCCCGGGGCCGGCGAGCACGCGCCGGGCCGGCGTCACGCCCGGGCGCGAGGGGGCTTCGCCGCCGCAGGGGCGGCCGCGCGGATCGGGATGACCGAGCCGCGCCGCGGCGGGGGCGCCACCATGTCCGCCAGCGTCGCGTCGTCCAGCTCGCGGAAGTACGCCGCCAGGGCCCGGCCGAACAACCGCTTCATGCGGCAGGAGGCGGTCATTGTGCAGGTATTGGTGTCCGCGTCGAAGCATTCGACGAGGCGGAAGTCGGTTTCCGACGCCCGCACCACGTCGCCGATCCTGATCTTGGCCGGGGACTTCACCAGCCGCACGCCGCCGCCGCGCCCGCGGGTGGTTTCCAGCAGCCCCTGGCGCGCCAGGTCGCTGACGATCTTCATCAGGTGGTTCTTCGACACGTCGTGCGTTTCGGCCATTTCCGCGATGGTGATCAGGCGGTCCGGGTTCGAGGCGCAGTACATCAGCACGCGCAATGTGTAGTCGGTGTACTCGGCAAGTCGCATGCAGCTCTCCAGGAAGGCGCCAATCGTATGGCGTCGCGAAAAGGCCCGCCATCCATATGATGCAAAGCATATACCGGTTTGCTACCCGTGAACGGGGCGCCACGCCGGACACCCCGGGACCGTGGTCGGGGACAGGGACAGTCCCCGGCCGCTGGCTTCAGGCCGCCGGCGCCAGCGCCGTGAACGTTGCCAGGGTGGCGTCGATGCGCTCCACCTCCTGCAGCGTCTTCGCGTCGGGGACCCGATTGAGGTCCACCGCCGCGATGCCGATCCCGCGATCGGTCTCCAGGTGCAACTGCGTGACATTGAGCCCGGCGCCGGCCAGGACGCCGTTCAGATGCGAGATCACGCCCGGCTGGTCGCGGTGCAGGTGCACCAGGCGCGCCGCCCCGCGCACGGCGCCCACCCCGAGCTCGGGCAGGTTGACGCTGCCGCGCACCGCGCCCAGCAGCAGGTAGTCGCGCAGCTTCCCGGAGACTTCGACGCCCAGGTTGCGCTGCGCCTCCACCGTGGAGCCGCCCACGTGCGGCGTCAGGATCACGTTGTCCAGTTCGCGCAGCGGCGACACGAACTCCTGCGCGGCCGACGCCGGCTCGACCGGGAAGACGTCGATCGCGGCGCCGCGCAGCCGCCCGTCCTGCAGCGCATCGTGCAGGGCGTCGATGTCCACCGCGTGGCCGCGAGCCAGGTTGATCAGCACCGCGCCGTCCTTCATCTGCGCCAGGCGCTGCGCGTCGATCAGGTGGCGCGTCTGCGGTGTCTGCGGCACGTGCAGCGTGACGACGTCGGCCTCCTGCAGCAGGGCCGCCAGGTCCGGCGCCGGCGCCGCGTTGCCCAGCGGCAACCGGGCCTCCACGTCGTGGAAGATCACGCGCATGCCGATGGCCTCGGCCAGCAGGCCGGTCTGGGTGCCGATCTTGCCGTAGCCGACGATGCCCAGCGTCTTGCCGCGGACCTCGTTGGAGCCCCTGGAGTCCTTGAGCCACTGCCCGCGCCGGGCCGCGGCGTGGCGCTCCGGCACGCGCCGCAGCAGGTGGATGGCATGGCCGATCACCAGCTCGGCCACCGAGCGGGTGTTGGAGAACGGCCCGTTGAAGACGGCGACGCCGCGCCCGGCGGCGGCCTGCAGGTCGATATTGTTGGTGCCGGTGCAATAGGCGCCCACGGCGCGCAGCCGCGGCGCGTGCGACAACATGGCGGCGTCCAGCGCGGTGCGCGAGCGCAGGCCCAGCACGTCGACGTCGGCCAGCAGCGACGCCAGTTCGGCGGCGTCGGGCGCGTGGCGCAGCCGCGTGATCTCCACCCGCGGTATGCCCTCCAGGACGGGCGTGGCGCTGGGATGGACATCTTCGAGCAGCAGGATCTTGACGGTCATTGGCAATGAGTGGTTCAGGAATGATGGGCCGGTCACATGCCCAGGCTGAGCAGGGCCGCCTCGGACATGCGCGAGCGGTCCCAGGGCGGATCGAACACCAGGTCGACGCTGACCTCGCCCACCTCATCGAGCGCGAGCACCTTCTCGGCGACCTCGTTGCCCAGCGCCTCGCCCATGCCGCAGCCCGGGGCCGTCAGCGTGAGCCGGATCGCGACGCTGGTGCGCCCGCTGGTCATCGGCGTCAGCTCGCAGCCGTAGATGAGGCCCAGCTCGACGATGTTCACCGGAATCTCGGGGTCGTAACAGGTCTCCAGGGTGCGCCAGATCCGCGCCTGCAGGTCCGCCGGCGCCCCTTCGGCGGCGGCCGGCGCCTGCGGCACCGGCTTGCCGATGGCATCCGCGTCCGCGCCCTTCAGACGCACCAGCCGCCCGTCCACATGCACGGTGAAGCTCGAACCCAGCGCCTGCGTGATCTCGCCCACCGTGCCGGCCGGCAGCTCGAATCGCTCGCCATCCGGGACGCGTTCCACCTGCACCGGGCGGCGGAACACGACGGGTTCGCGCTGCCGCCTCATGGCGCGGCCTGTTCCTCGTCCAGCGGTTGCGCCTCGCCGATGGCGTGCATCAGCGCGTGCCAGCCGAGCAGGGCGCACTTGATGCGGCTGGGATATCGGCTCACGCCCGCCAGGCTCACCAGCTTGCCGAGCGCCGCGGCGTCCGGTTCCGCCTGTCCGGTCAGCACCGCGCGGAACCGCTGCTGCAGTTCGCGGGCGGCGCACAGATCGCGTCCCAGCACGGCCTCGGTCATCATCGACGACGAAGCGATGCAGATGGCGCACCCTTGCCCGTGAAAGGCGATGTCGGCGACTTTCCCGCCCTCCAGGCGCAATTGCACCTCCACATCGTCGCCGCACTGCGGGTTGCGGCCGCGTGCCTCGTGGGTGGGCGCCGCCAAGGTGCCGAAGTGCCGCGGCGCGCGCTTGTGCTCGACGACGACGTCCTGGTACAGCAGGTCGGCGGCGGTACTCACTGGTGTGCTCCCTTGGGCCTGCGGCCCTGTCCCTCCGGGAGGAAGTTCGCCCCTTCGGGCGGCCGTGCGGGGCTCATCGCAGCACCTCCAGCGCCTCGGCGACCGCCGCCACCAGGCGCTCGACTTCCTCGTGCGTGTTGTACATGGCAAAGGAAGCCCTGGTCGTGGGGCCAAGCCCGAGGTGGTCCAGCAGCGGCTGGGCGCAATGGTGGCCGGTGCGCACCGCGATGCCGCGCTCGTCCAGCAGCGTGCCCAGGTCGTGCGGGTGCGCGCCGCGCGCCACGAACGAGACGATGGCCGATTCCTGCGAGTGCGGCGCCAGCACCGTGATCCCGTTGAGCGCGGCCAGGCCGGTCGCGGCGTGCGCGCGCAGTGCGCGCAGGTGGGCGTCGATGGCGCCCCGGCCGGTCGCCTCGATGAAGGCCGCGGCGGCGGCCAGGCCGACCGCGCCCGCGACATTGGGGGTGCCGCCTTCCAGCCGGGCCGGCAGCTCGGCGAACGAGGCTTCCTGCTCCCCGACCCAGGCCACCATGTCGCCGCCGAAGCGCAGCGGCGCGAGCCGCTCCAGCGACTTGCGCCGGCCGGCCAGCGCGCCCGTGCCCATCGGCCCGTACATCTTGTGGCCGGAGAAGGCCAGGAAGTCGCAGGCCAGTACGGCCAGCCGCGGCGTCTCGTGCGCCACGGCCTGGGCCGCATCCAGCACCGTCAGGGCGCCGGCCTCGGACGCCAGCGCCAGCAGCTCTTCATATGGCGGGCGCTCGCCGGTGGCGTTGGCGCAGGCCGTGACGGCGAAGACCATCGTGCGCGGCGACAGCAGCCGGGCCAGGTCGTCCACATGCAGCCGGCCCTGCGGATCCGGGCGCAGGATGCGCAGCCGGGCGCCGCTGCGGCGCGCGGCCTGCTGCCACGGCACCAGGTTGGCGTGGTGTTCCAGGCCGCTGGCGATGATCTCGTCGCCCGGCTGCAGCCAGGCGCGGCCCCCGGTCGCTTCGGACAAGCCATGGGCGACCAGGTTCAGCGCGTCGGTGGTGCCGGAGGTGAACACCAGTTCGTGCGCCGGGCCGGCGCCGAGAAAGCGCTTGAGGTCGGTGCGCGCCTGCTCGAACGCGTCGGTCGCCCGCTGGCTCAAGGCGTGCACGCCGCGGTGGATGTTGGCGCGGCTGCGGCCCTCGAAGGCGTTCATCGCGTCCAGCACCACGGACGGCATGTGCGTGGTGGCCGCGTTGTCCAGGTACGCGAGCGGGGCGCCGTTGACCGACTGGGCGAGGCCCGGGAAGACGCCCGGCAGCGTCGCCCGCTGCAGCAGGTCACCCATGGCAGCCCTCCCCGGCGAGATGCCGTGCCACGGCGCCGGCGAGGCGCTCGTCCATGCCGGCCTCTTCCAGCAGCCCTGCCTCGCTCACCGCCTGCGCGAGCGCCGCGCTGGCCAGGCCGTGCAGGATCATGGCCTTGGCCGCGCGCTCGCCGAGGCCGCGCTGGCGGGCGTGGAACAGGGCGTCCTGCGGCAACTGGCCCCAGGTCGCGCCGTGCGAGGCCTGCACCTGGTCGTGGTGGATCTCCAGGTGCGGGCGCAGCACCAGCCGCGGCTGCCCCGCGGTCGGGATGCCGGCGAGGCGCTGGCGCGCATCGGCATCGTCGCAGCCGGCGGCGATCGTCGCGTGCGCATTGGCCACCATCCGCGCCGCGCCGCTGCCCAGCGCCAGCGTCTGGACGCCGCTGCGGGTGCGCGGCGCGCCGTGGCGCACCTGCACCTGCTGGTCCAGCGCGGCATCGGCCGCCAGCAGCACCGCGGCGGCCTGCGCCACCGCGCCCGCGCCGCGCAGGTCCAGCACGCTGCGCTGCAGGTGGTAGCGGCTGCCGCCGGCCAGCAGGCATTGCTCGTACACGGCGTCGCGGTCGAGCCGCACGTCCACGTGATGGGCGATGTGGTCGTCGGCGCCCGGCAGCGCCACGCGCAGGTGACGCAGCGACGCTCCGGGCGCCAGCCGGACGTGTACCTGCAGGTTCTGCACGGTGCCATGCGGGCAGAGGCGGCCGCTGCCGTCTCGCTCATGCGATTCGACCAGCACGCAGCGCGTGCCCGGCGCCAGTTCGATCACCAGCAGCGGCGCCTCGACCGGCGCACCGGGCCGGCGGTCCAGCCGCAGCCAGACGGCGGACTCGTCGCGCGCCTGGCCGCCAATGCGCAGCCGCAGTCCGTCGCGCACCAGCGCGCGATGGGCCCAGGCGTAGGGCGCCGCCGGTCCGTCGCCCGGCGGCGGCAGGCCGGCCAGCAACTCGCGCCGCTGCCCGGTGTCGGCGGCATCCAGCCAGCGCGCCTCGACACTCACTCCTGGCGTGTTCGCCACCGGGTGCAACTGCCAGCCGCCCTCCAGGCGGGACGCCGTGCAATCGGCGTCCGGCGCGTCGCCGAGCCAGACGCCGGCATCCGGCGGCGGCAGGTGGCGAAAGTGCTCGGCGCTGCGGGCAATCCAGCCCTGCGCCGCCAGGTGGCTGCGGGCGGCGAGCGCATCGGCGCGGGCGCTGTCCATGTCAGGCTCCTGCCGGCTCGGACACGCGGGCGAAGCCGGTGCGGGCGATCTCGCGCGCCAGTTCCAGGTCGCCGCGCTGGGCGATGCAGCCCTGGTCCAGCCGCAGCACCGCATCCGGCGCCAGGGACTCGACCAGGTGCAGGTAGTGCGACACGACCAGGAAGGCGGTGCCCTGGGCCCGCAGCGACTGGACCAGCTCGATGGTGGCGCGCAGCCCGTCCACGTCCATGCCCGAATCGATCTCGTCCAGGATCGCCAGCCGCGGCCGCAGCAGGGCGAGCTGCAGCAGTTCGTTGCGCTTGCGTTCGCCGCCGGAGAATCCGTCGTTCACGGGGCGGTTCAGCATCGCCTCGGGCAGGCCCAGGCGCTGCGCGGCCGCGCGGGCGTCGCCCAGGAAGTCGAATGCGTCCAGCGGCTGCTCGCCGCGCGCTTCGCGCACCGCGTTGACCGCGCTGCGGATGAAGAGGTTGTTCTTGACCCCCGGGATGTCGGGCGGCGACTGGAACGACAGGAACAGCCCGGCGCGGGCGCGCTCCTCGACGCTCATGGCCAGCAGGTCCTGGCCGGCGAACCGTGCCTGGCCGCCGGTGACGCGGTATCCCGGGTGCCCGGCCAGCGTCAGTCCCAGCGTGCTCTTGCCGCTGCCGTTGGCGCCCATCAGCACCGCCAGCGCGCCGGCCGGGATCTCCAGCGACACCGACTTGAGCACGTTGCGCTCGGCCACGTCCACGCGCAGGCCGGACAGGTGCAGCAGGGGTTCGGTTCGGTTCATCGTCGTTCCTTGTTTGTCGCCGGTGCGCATCAGCCCACCGCGCCTTCCAGCGAGACGGCCAGCAGCGCCTTGGCCTCCAGCGCGAATTCCATGGGCAATTCCTCCAGCACGGCCTGGCAGAAGCCGCCGACGATCAGGGCCGTCGCTTCCTCGGCCGCGATCCCGCGCTGGCGGCAATAGAACAGGCGCTCCTCGGAGATCCTGGTGGTGGTGGCCTCGTGCTCCACGACCGCATCGTCGCGCGCCGCCTCGACGTACGGGAAGGTGTGGGCGCCGCAGTCCGGCCCGATCAGCAGCGAGTCGCACTGGGTGTGGTTGCGCGCGCCGACGGCCGTCGGCGCCATGCGCACCAGCCCGCGATAGCTGTTCTGGGCGTGGCCGGCGCTGATGCCCTTGGCCACGATGCGGCTGGTCGTGTCGCGGCCGATGTGGATCATCTTGGTGCCGGTGTCCGCCTGCTGCCGGTGGTTGGACACGGCGATCGAGTGGAACTCGCCGTTCGAGCCGTCGCCGCGCAGGATCACGCTCGGGTACTTCCAGGTGATCGCCGAGCCGGTCTCGATCTGGGTCCAGGCGATGCGCGAGCGCTTGCCGGCGGCCAGCCCGCGCTTGGTCACGAAGTTGTAGATGCCGCCGCGTCCCTGCTCGTCGCCCGGGTACCAGTTCTGCACCGTCGAGTACTTGATCGAGGCGTCGTCGTGCGCCACCAGTTCCACCACGGCGGCGTGCAACTGGTTCTCGTCGCGCTGCGGCGCCGTGCAGCCTTCCAGGTAGCTCACCTGGCTGCCGGCCTCGGCGATGATCAGCGTGCGCTCGAACTGGCCGGTGTTGCGCGCGTTGATGCGGAAGTACGAGGACAGCTCCATCGGGCAGCGCACGCCGGCCGGGACGTAGACGAACGAGCCGTCGGAGAACACGGCCGAGTTCAGCGCGGCATAGAAGTTGTCCCCCGGCGGCACCACGCTGCCGAGGTAGCGCTCGACCAGCTCGGGGTGGTGTTTCACCGCGTGCGAGAACGAGCAGAAGATCACGCCGACCCGGGCCAGCTGCTCGCGGAACGTGGTGCCCACCGAGACGCTGTCGAACACCGCGTCCACCGCGACGCCGGCCAGCCGCGCGCGCTCGTGCAGCGGCACGTTCAGCTTCTCGTAGGTTTCCAGCAGCTTGGGATCGACCTCGGCCAGGCTCCTGGGACCGTCCTGCAGCGACTTGGGCGCCGAGTAGTAGCACAGCGCCTGGAAGTCGATCGGCGCGACGCGCAACTGGCCCCAGGACGGCAGCGGCATCGCCAGCCAGCGCTGGAACGCCGCGAGCCGCCAGCGCAGCAGGAATTCGGGCTCGCGCTTGCGCAGCGAGATCGCGCGAATCGTCCCTTCATCGAGGCCGGGCGGCAGCGCGTCCGACTCGATGTCCGTCACGAACCCGTGGCGGTACGGCTGTTGCAGCGCCTGCGCCAGCGGGGCTTCCTGTTCGACTTGCAGCATGGTCGGCATCGGCTCCGTTTAATGATGCATTATGCGTGCATCTTTAAGCCGTCCAGCCATAGCCGTTTCGCCGACCGGGTCATCGGCGGCGGCCGCGTTGCCGGGCGGCCGGCGAGGCCGGCGCCGCTACGGCGCGGGGCGGCTTCCCCGACCGGGCCCGGGCAGCAGGTCCATCAGCGCCCGCAGCGGCGCGCTGGCCTCGCCCGTCCACACCAGGTGCGTCCGGTTCCTGCGCAGCCGCGCCGGCAGCGGATGGCGCTGCACCGCCGTGCCGAGTACCGCATGGTCGAGCACCTGTGACGGCACGATCGCCACGCCGGTGCCGGCGGCGACGCACGCGACGATCGCATGGTAGGAGCCCAGCTCCAGCACCCGGCCGGGACCGGCGCCCGCCTCGGCCAGCCACTCGACCAGGCGGCGCCGGTAGGAGCAGCCGTGCGGGAATGCCACCAGCGTCTGCCGCGACAGGTCGGCCGCGCGCCGGGGCGCCGCCGCGCCTTTGGCGGTGATCAGCACCAGCTCTTCCTCGAAGGCCGGCCGCGACGAGAGCCGGGCGGGTTCGAACGGCTCGGACACGAAGGCGGCTTCGATCTCGAAGCGCTCCAGCAGCCGCAGCAGCGCGCCGGTGGTGCCGGTCTGCAGCTCGATGGCCACGTCCGGATAGCGGGCATGGAACGCCGACAGCACCGGCGGCAGCCGGGCGCCGGCGGCGCTTTCCAGCGACCCCAGCCGCAGTCCACCGCGCACGGCGCCGCTTCGCATCTCCTGCTCGGCCGCGTCGGCCAGCTGCAGCAGTCGCTCCGCATGGCCGAGCAGCGAGCGCCCCGGATCGGTCAGGGTCAGGGCGCGGCCCTCCCGCCGGAACAGGGCGACGCCCAGGCGCTGCTCGAGCTGCCTGATCCGCGTCGTGACGTTGGACGGCACCCGGTGCAGCCGGCTGGCCGCGCGCGTGACGCCGCCTTCGCGCACGACGCAGCGGAAGATGCGCAGATCCTCGAGCTCCATGGTTCTCATTTGGAGAATATTATGTGACGACAATTCACTTTTCAAAACATTGGCGGACGTGTCCAATACGCCTCCATGCCATCCCGGCATTCGAGGCACCGCGATGAACAGCGCACCTTCGGCGAGCTCCGCCATCCCGTTTCCCGAGTCCGGCCGGCCCGAGCGCCTGGGGCCGCCGCAGCGCCTCGACGCCGCGCAGCAGGAGGCGGCCGACGAACTGGTCAACGGCCCCCGGCGCGGCGTGTACGGCCCGTTCCGTGCGCTGCTGCACCGCCCGCCGCTGCTGCGCGCGGTCGCCGGTGTCGGCGAAGTCCTGCGCTACCAGGGCGCGCTCGATCCCGCCCTGCGCGAGTGGACGATCTGCGTGGTGGCGCGCGAGCTGTCGAACGTCTTCGAGTGGGACATGCACCTGCCGCTGGCCGAAGCCGCCGGCGTGCCGGCCCCGGCGCTCGCCGCGCTCGACGCCGGCCTGCCGTCGCCGCAGGACCTGCGCCAGGACCTTGCGCTGGCGCGCACCGTCGCCCGTGAGCTCGTCGCCGGGCACCGCCTGAGCGACGCCACCTGCTCGCAGGCGCTGCGGCAGTGGGGCGAACCGGCCCTGGTGGAACTGCTCACGCTGGTGGGCTACTTCACGATGGTGTGCTGGCTGATGAACGTGGCGCGCACGCCCGGACCGGCGCCAAGGCCCGACGCCGCGGCCGGCACGGCATGACCCGCGCGACGCGAAAGGAGTCCTCGATGCCCCCGATCTCCACCCGGCTCACCCGCGCGCTCGGGCTGCGCCACCCGGTCGTCTCGGCCCCGATGGCCTTTGCCGGCGGCGGCGCGCTGGCGGCGGCGGTGAGCCGGGCCGGCGGGCTCGGCCTGATCGGCGGCGGCTACGGTGACCCGGCCTGGATCGATCAGCAGTTCGCCGCCGCGGCCGGCGAGCGGGTCGGGGTCGGCTTCATCACGTGGTCGCTGCGCAAGTCGCCGTCGCTGCTCACCGACGTGCTGAAGCACCGGCCGGCCGCCGTGATGCTGTCGTTCGGCGACCCGCGGCCGTTCGCGGACGAGATCCGCGCCGCGGGGGCGGCCTTGATCTGCCAGTGCCAGGACATGGCCCATGTGATGGACGCGGTGGAGGTCGGCGCGGACCTGGTGGTCGCCCAAGGGGCCGAAGCCGGTGGCCACGGCGCCCTGCGCGGCACGCTGAGCTTCGTGCCGGAGGCGGCCGACTACCTGGCTCAGTACGCGCCCGGCACGCTGCTCGCCGCCGCCGGCGGCATCGGCGACGGGCGCGGCCTGGCTGCCGCGCTGATGCTCGGTGCCGACGGCGTGCTGGTGGGGACGCGCCTCTGGGCGTCGGCCGAGGCGCTGGTGAAGGAGGGCCACCGCCGCGCGATCCTGGAGACCGATGGCGACGGGACGCTGCGCACCCGCGTCCCGGACATCGCCCGCCAGATTCCCTGGCCGCGCGGCTTCACCGCGCGCGTGCGGCGCAACGAGTTCACCGATCGCTGGCATGGCCGCGAGGAAGCGCTCGAAGCCGCCGTGGCCGTGGAGGGCCCGCGCTACCGGCAGGCGTTCGAGGCCGGCGATCCCGAGCAGACGGCGGTCTGGTTCGGCGAAGCCGCCGGCGTGATCCACTCGATCGAGCCGGCCGCCGCGATCGTGGCGCGAATGGTGCAGGAGGCCGGTGCGCGGCTGCAGGCCCACGGCGGCGCGACGCTCGCCTGAGGGGCGGGCCGCGGGCGATCAGGCCAGCGCTTCGAGCACCGCCGCGTGGAAGGCGGCCGGCTCCTCGTACTGCACCCAGTGGCCGGCGCCCTCGATGAAGCGCAGCGAACGCAGCCGCGGCAGCGCGCGCAGCTGCGCTTGCACCTCGGGCCAGTGCTCGCGATAGAGCGCGTCCTGGCGGCCGTAGATGACGGCCAGCGGGCATTCGAGCCGCTCCAGGGCGCGTGCCATCGCGTCGGTGCGCGTCAGCCGGCGCTCGCGCATCCGGTCGCATGCCAGATTGGCCGCGTGCAGGTCCACCGCCTGCTCGGTGATGGAGTCCGGCCGCGCCAGCATCAGCGCGTGCAGGTTGTGCCGGTGGATGGCACGCCGCTGGCCTTCGTCGGCCACCTGCAGCCAGGGGCGCAGCTTGAACGGCGGCGGCACCAGGGGCTTGACCGGCGCGCCGACGATCACCAGCCGAGCGAAACGCTCCGGGTGCGCGGCCGCGGCCAGCGTGGCCACCAGGCTGCCGAAGGAGAACGCCACCACGTCGAGCGGCCCGCTGCCCAGCAGCGAGCGCAGGCCGTCGAGCACCGGCTCGACCATGGCGTCGGCGTCGTTGCCGGCCACCGGCGCCGCCGAATCGCCGAAGCCGGGCAGGTCGGGGACGAACAGGCGGCGGCCCGTGGCCGCCAGCGCCTCGATGTTGCGCAGCCAGTGGTTCCAGCTGCCGCTGCCGCCGTGCAGCAGCACCAGCGGGCGGCCGCTCCCCCACAGCCGCCAGACCATGCTGCCGCCGCCGCAGGGCGTGCGGCACTGGTCGGCGCGGGCGAGCAGGGCGGCGGCATCGGGAAGAGCGGCGGTCGACGTCATCGGTGGCGAATCGCTGAAGGGGCGAAGGCGCGATTGTCCGCGACCTCGCATCGCCTTTCAGTCCGGAAGGACGCCGGCGGCGCCCACCGCACGGCGCGCACCCGGGCTGTCCGGCCTCAGGCGCGGGCGAGCACCTGCGGCGCCTTGAGCTGATAGCCGACGACGGCGCGCGCGAACAGGTAGTCGTTGCGCTCGCGGTCGGTCATCCGGTCCATGTCGACGAGCCCGCAGCCGTCGCACGGGAAGGCATACCGGTCCTCGCTGGCGAACGACTGGAAGCGAAGTTCGAACTGCATCTGCGCCGTACCCATTTGCCATTCCCCTTGCTGCGTGGCGATGGATGCAATGTGCGCCGGGCGCAGCGCGCGCGACATCGGCGGATGCTGAATCGGGCCCTCGGCCGCATCCGATTCCGGGGTGGGCGCGCAGCCCATCCCCGGTCGGAATCGTCCGAGCCGCCTGCCGGCCGGAAGCGGCGGAACCCGGCCGTAGCGGCCCGTATCGGACGGCGCTGACACGGCGCATCGGCAATGTCGGACACACCGTTGAGTCCGTGCCTCTCTTCGCGTGCCACGGCAGGGCCGTCACAGTGGACGCGCGGGCCTGCACAGCCAGCCATCGCCCTGGCGTGCCGAAATCTTCCCGGATGCGGCAGGACAAAGCCTCGACTCATGACCAACAAGGCCGGGCAACACGAGAACGCGCGCTTCAGGCGGCGCGCCGAAGACTTGCCGCCCGCCGGCCGCCGCAGCGGCGAGGGCAGCTCCAGCCTGCTGCCCTACCTCGCCGCCACGCTGGCGGCCAAGCCGGCCGCGGGCCCCCCGGGCGGGATGGAGCGGCGCTCCCGGCCGCGTGATCGCTGAACGCCGCCTGAGCCAGCCAAGTCGCTACACTCTCGACCCCTCTGGAACCATCCCTGCTCAAGCGTGAAAAAAACCGAACTCATCGAAGCCATGTCGCAAGCGACGGGCGAATCCCAGGCCGCCACCGCGCGCGCGCTCGAAGCGCTGATCGGCATCATCTCGCAGGAAGTCGCGGCTGGCCGCGAAGTGGCGATCACCGGCTTCGGCAGCTTCAAGGCCAGCGCGCGGGCCGAGCGCACGGGCCGCAATCCGCGCACCGGCGAGGCGCTCACCATCGCCGCCTCCAGGTCGGTCAAGTTCGTGCCCGGCGCCGCACTCAAGGGCTCGGTCAACAAGGCCGACTGAGCGGCGACACCGCCGCGCGCCGGCGCAACCGCTCGTCGGACCCGCCCCGCAGCGGCCACCGATGAGTGAGCCATATCAAAGCCGACGAATTTGCTAGCCCGTACAAGGGGACAACCCAGGAGGTTAGCGATGCGTTCGAGTTCGTCGAAACAGATCGGAGACGCCGCCGGCACGGCCGCGCATGCCCAGGACAAGTACGGACCCGCGTTGCGCGTGCCGCCCGAACTGCTCAAGGGCGAGCGCAAGAACGAAGAACAGCCCTGCCTCACGCCGATCGATTGCGTGCTGGAAAAGCGCTGCGCGGGCCACTGCGGCTGCCGCTGAAGCCGGCCCGCCCCGGCCCTTGCCGCGCTTCGGTGCGCGCGTTGGCACACCGCTGTCTTCCCGGCACAACAATACCGCGCGTGAACTGATCCGTTGAGCCGGCTTTCGCTCAGAATGGGACGCAGGCCATTCAAGAGCAGTCGAGACGATGTCGGGCAGGACAGTGACAGGCGCCGTGCGCGGGAGCGCGGCATGAGCGGCGCGCCGGGGTTCGTGCGCATCTCGCAGGCGTGGTACGCCGCGAGCGCGCTGGGCGCCTGCGCCGAGCGGGTGTGCATCGCCATGTACGGCCTGCAGCAGCCGCGCCGCGGCGAACTGGTGCTGGAATGGCCCACGCTCGGCGAGCGGCCGTCGCTGCGCGTGGCGCAGGACGGGTGGGACCTGTTGACGAAGGACTTCTCGGGCCTGTTGCGGCACATGGCGCGCCTGGACAGCGGCGTTTCGCCGGACGAGTTCTGCGCGATGCTGCTGCGCCTGGGGTTCGCCGACCGCACCATCGGGCAGAAGCCGGCCAACGTCGAAAGCCTGCACCGGGTGCGCTGAGGGCGCCCCGTCCCTCAGGGGATGTGCAGCTTCGTCGAGTTCTTCACTTCCTCCATCACGGCGTAGGTGCGCGTTTCGCGCACGCCGGGCAACTGCCACAGCACGGTGCCGGCGAACCGGCGGTACGCATCCATGTCGGCCGCCCGCGTCTTGAGCAGGTAATCGAAGCCGCCGGCCACCATGTGGCACTCCATGATCTCCGGGCGCACCTGCACGGCGGCCTTGAACTGGTCGAACACGTTCGGGGTCGTGCGATCGAGCAGCACCTCCACGAAGATCAGCATGCCGGCGCCGAGCAGCGCCGGGTTGAGCCTGGCCTCGTAGCCGAGGATATAGCCGTCGCGGGTGAGGCGCTGCACCCGCGCCAGCACCGCGGTGGGCGACAGCGCCACCTGTTCCGCGAGCTTGAGGTTGGAGATCCGGCCGTCGTCCTGCAGGGCCTGGAGGATCCGGCGGTCGATCCGGTCGGGCTGGTCGCGTTCGCTGTTCACTAGAGAATTATGCGGCGTCTGATCTCAAAATCGAAACAAGATCCGGTGTTGAGCGCGCAACCATGTGGGTTATGAATCTGGAAGCCTGATCATGGACGCCATTGCCGCCACCGCCACCTTGTTCCGGGACTTCGCCGCGACGAGTCCGTTGGCCGCGTCGCCGCTGCGCCGCGCCGTCTCGGCCGCCACCCGGCGCCCGGAACCCGAAGCCGTCGCCGCGGTCCTGCCGCTCGCGCGGCTGGCCGCCGGGGACGCCGCCCGGGCCGAGCACCTGGCGCAGACCATCGCCGCGACGCTGCGGATGCGCAAGTCCTCGGGCGGCCGCGCCGGGCTGGTGCAGAACCTGCTGCAGGAATATGCGCTGTCCTCGCAGGAGGGCATCGCGCTGATGTGCCTGGCCGAAGCCCTGTTGCGCATTCCGGACGCGGCGACTCGCGACGCCTTGATCCGCGACAAGATCGCCCAGGGGCAGTGGCACACGCATCTGGGCCGCAGCCAGTCGCTGTTCGTCAACGCCGCCACCTGGGGCCTGCTGATCACCGGCAAGCTGGTGGCCACCCACAGCGAGGCGGGGCTGTCGGCGGCGGTGGCGCGCCTGGTCGCGACCGGCGGCGAGCCGGTCATCCGCAAGGGCGTCGACATGGCGATGCGGATGATGGGCGAGCAGTTCGTCACCGGCGAGACGATCGAGGAGGCGCTGGCCAACGCCCGGCCGCGGCAGGCGCAGGGATTCCGCTACTCGTTCGACATGCTGGGCGAGGCGGCGATGACGGCGCACGACGCGGAACGCTACCTGCGCGACTACGAGGCCGCCATCCACGCCATCGGCAAGGCGTCGGCGGGGCAGGGGATCATCGAGGGCCCGGGGCTGTCGGTGAAGCTGTCGGCGCTGCATCCGCGCTATGCCCGCGCGCAGTACGACCGCGTGATGGCCGAGCTGTATCCGGTCCTGGTGCGGCTGTGTGCGCTGGCCGGGCGGTACGACATCGGCTTCAACATCGACGCGGAGGAGGCCGACCGGCTGGACCTGTCGCTGGACCTGCTGGAGCGGCTGTCGTTCGAGCCGCAGCTGCAGGGATGGGAAGGTCTCGGCTTCGTGATCCAGGCCTACCAGAAGCGCAGCCCGCAGGTGACGGACTGCGTGATCGACCTCGCCCGGCGCAGCGGCCGGCGGCTGATGGTGCGCCTGGTCAAGGGGGCCTACTGGGACGCCGAGATCAAGCGCGCCCAGCTCGACGGGCAGGATGGGTATGCGGTGTACACGCGCAAGGCCCACACCGACCTGTCGTACCTGGCCTGCGCGCGCAAGCTGCTGGAGGCGCCGCAAGCGGTCTATCCCCAGTTCGCCACGCACAACGCGCACACGCTGGCGGCGATCTACCAGATGGCCGGGCCCGACCAATACACGCCGCAGCAGTACGAGTTCCAGTGCCTGCACGGCATGGGCGAGCCGCTGTACGAGCAGGTGGTCGGCCCGGCAACCGAAGGCAGGCTGGGCCGGCCCTGCCGCATCTACGCGCCGGTGGGCACGCACGAGACGCTGCTGGCCTACCTGGTGCGCCGGCTGCTGGAAAACGGCGCCAACACCTCGTTCGTCAACCAGATGGCCGATCCGGCCATCCCCATCGCCGAACTGGTGCGCGACCCGGTGCGGCGGGTCCAGGAGCTGGCGCTGCGGGAAGGCCAGCCCGGGCTGCCGCATCCGCAGATCCCGCTGCCGGTGCGACTCTATGGCGCCGCGCGCGCCAACTCGCGCGGCCCCGACCTTGCCAACGAGCAGGAGCTGGCCCAGCTCGCATCCGGCTTGCGGGACAGCGCGCGCCGCGAGTGGAGTGCCGCGCCGATGCTGGCCGCCGACACGCCGGCCGGCGGCGATGCGCAGCCGGTCCTCAATCCCGCCGACCGCGCCGACGTGGTGGGCCAGGTGCGCGAGGCGACGGCCGGCGAGGTGGACCTCGCGCTGGACCAGGCCGCGCAGGCCGCGCCCTCCTGGGCCGCGGTGCCGCCGGCCGAGCGGGCACGATCGCTGCAACTCGCTTCGGACCGGATCGAGGCCGACCTGCCGCGCCTGGTCGGGCTGCTCGTTCGCGAAGCCGGCAAGACCGCCTCGAACGCGATCGCCGAGGTGCGCGAGGCGGTGGACTTCCTGCGCTACTACGCGGCGCAGGTGCGCGGGCATTTCGACAACGCCACCCACCGGCCGCTGGGCCCGGTGGTCTGCATCAGCCCCTGGAACTTCCCGCTCGCCATCTTCCTGGGTCAGGTGTCGGCCGCCCTGGCCGCCGGCAACACGGTGCTGGCGAAGCCGGCCGAACAGACACCGCTGGTCGCGGCAGCCGCGGTGCGGGCGCTGTGGGACGCCGGCGTGCCGCGCGCGGCGCTGCAACTGCTGCCGGGCCGGGGCGAGACCGTCGGCGCCCGGCTGGTCGGCGACGGGCGCGTGCGCGGCGTGCTGTTCACCGGTTCGACCGAAGTCGCCCGCATCCTGCAGCGCAGCCTCGCCGGCCGCGTGGACGAGCGCGGCCGGCCGGTGCCGCTGGTCGCCGAGACCGGCGGCCAGAACGCGATGATCGTCGACTCGTCGGCGCTGGCGGAGCAGGTGGTCGGCGACGTGCTGGTGTCCGCCTTCGACAGCGCCGGCCAGCGCTGCTCCGCGCTGCGCGTGCTGTGCGTGCAGGAGGATGCGGCCGACCGGCTGCGCGAGATGCTGCTGGGCGCCATGGCGCAACTGCGCGTCGGCAGCCCGGACCGGCTGGCGGTCGACGTCGGGCCGGTCATCGACGAGGAGGCGAAGTCGAACATCGAGCGGCATGTCGGCGAAATGCGCGCGCGCGGCCGCAAGGTGCACCAGGTGGCGGGGCCCAACCTGCATTCGCTACGTGGCGGCACCTACGTGCTGCCGACGCTGATCGAGCTGGAGAGCGTGTCCGAACTGCGGCGCGAGGTGTTCGGGCCGGTGCTGCATTTCGTGCGCTACCGGCGCGAAGAGCTCGACGGGCTGGTGGGGCAGATCAACGGCACCGGCTACGGCCTCACCATGGGCCTGCACACCCGCATCGACGAGACGATCGCGCGGGTGCTGGACGCGGCGCACGCCGGCAATGTCTACGTCAACCGCAACATGGTGGGGGCCGTGGTGGGCGTGCAGCCGTTCGGCGGCGAAGGGCTGTCGGGGACGGGTCCGAAGGCCGGCGGGCCGCTGTACCTGTACCGCCTGCTGTCGCAACGGCCGCAGGATGCGGCGCGGCGGGCGACGCGCGGCGAAGGCGATGCGGCTGACGCCGGCCCGTGGGACCTGCCGCCGGCGCTGCGCGGATTGGCGCGCTGGGCGCAGCAGCAGGAGGGAACGCCGGGACTGGCCGCCTTGTGCCGCCACTTCGCCGACCTGGCTCCGTCCGGCCAGCCGCGCGTCCTCGCGGGGCCCACCGGCGAGCGCAACGTGTACAGCCTGGTGCCGCGGCAGGCGGTGCTGTGCCTGGCGCAGCGCGAGGAGGACCGGCTGGTGCAACTGGCGGCGGTGCTCGCCGCCGGCAGCCGCGCCATCTGGCCGGAGGACGCCTGGATCCTGGCGGCCAGGCTGCCGGCCGAGGTCCAGGCCCGCGTCGCGATCGCCCGGGACTGGACGGCGCCGGAAGTGGCGTTCGACGCCGTGCTGTTCCACGGCAGCACGGATGATCTGGGCCGGGTGCGCCGGCAACTGGCCGAGCGCCCCGGTCCCATCGTGAGTGTCGAGCGCCTGGAGCCGGGCGACACGGCCGTCGCGCTCGAACGCCTGCTGGTGGAGCGCTCGCTGAGCGTCAACACCGCAGCCGCCGGCGGCAACGCGACGCTGATGACGATGGGCTGAGGGCGGGCGGTGCTGCCCGGCGCTTCAGCCGCGCGGCACGGCGGCCTGCACCACGATCTCGAGCTTCCAGCCGGGCTTGGCCAGCGGCGCCTGCACGGTGGCCCTGGGCGGCGTGTGGCCGGCCGGCACCCAGGCGTCCCAGACCTCGTTCATCTTCGGAAAGTCGGCCAGGTCGGCGATGAAGATCTGCGTCATGAGGATGCGGGTCTTGTCGGTGCCGGCACGCGCCAGCAGCGCGTCGATCGCCGCCAGCACCTGCCGGGTCTGGCCGGCGATGTCCAGGCTCGCATCGGCGGCTACCTGGCCGGCCAGATAGGCGACGCCGTTGTACACGGCCATTTCGGACATGCGGGCACCGACGTCGAAGCGGGCGATTTCGTTGTGGGATGTCATGGAATCCTCGCGATGGATGAAGGCCGGCACGCCGGCCCGGGATGCAGGAAGCAGGACTATGCCGTGTTCGGGCAGGGCGCGGCCGGGAAGGCCGGCGGGTGCCGAGCAGACACCCGCGGCGCGGTGGCCGTTCCGGCTCATCAGCAAGCCCGCATAATCCGCAGGTTGCACGCATCCGACGGAGATCGAAATGGCAGTTGCCGGGATTCCCCTGGACTTCATCCTGTTCGCCGCCACCCTGCTCGGCGTGGCCCTGTTCCATCACCACACGCTGCCGGTGGCGCTGGTGGGGCTGGCCGTGATCACGGCGTACAAGCTCGCGTTCGGCGATTTTTCCGGCGTTCCGGGCCTGCCCGGACTGGTGAGCCTGCTGAGCCACGAATGGGTGACGCTGGGGAACCTGCTAGGCCTGCTGCTCGGCTTCGCCCTGCTGGCCGACCACTTCGAGCGCAGCGGCGTGCCGACCCTGTTGCCGCGCATCCTGCCGGACGACTGGAAGGGCGGCTTCGTCCTGCTGCTGATCGTGTTCGTGCTCTCCAGCTTCCTGGACAACATCGCCGCGGCCATGATCGGCGGCACGATGGCCGGCGTGCTGTATCGCAAGCGGATCCACATCGGCTACCTGGCGGCGATCGTCGCCGCCAGCAACGCCGGCGGCGCCGGCAGCGTGGTGGGCGACACCACGACGACCATGATGTGGATCGCCGGCGTGCCCGCGATCCAGGTGTTCGACGCGTACATCGCCGCGCTGACCGCCACCGTGATCTTCGGCTGGTTTGCCGCGCGCCAGCAGCATGCGCTACAGCCGATCATGCGCGAGAACCCCGAAGGCGCCCATTTCGAGGGGGCGCGCCTGGGCATCGTCGCCATCATCCTGCTGGCGGCGATCGGCGCCAACATCTTCTTCAACCTGCGTGATCCGGCGGTGCTGTCGCGCGTGCCGGTGATCGGCCTGGCGGTGTGGGTCGCGATCATCGTGACGGCGGCCTGGCGCCAGCCGACCTGGAGCCTGCTGCCCGGCGCCCTGCGCGGCAGCATCTTCCTGCTGTCGCTGGTGATGTGCGCGGCCATGATGCCGGTGCAGCACCTGCCGGCGGCTTCCTGGCAGACCGCGTTCGGCCTGGGCTTCGTCAGCGCCGTGTTCGACAACATCCCGCTGACGGCCCTGGCGCTGCGGCAGGGCGGTTACGACTGGGGCTTCCTCGCCTACGCGGTCGGCTTCGGCGGGTCCATGATCTGGTTCGGCTCGTCGGCCGGCGTGGCGCTGTCGAACATGTACCCGCAGGCCCGCTCGGTCGGCGCGTGGCTCAAGGGTGGCTGGCACGTGGCCGTGGCCTACGTGATCGGCTTCCTCGTCATGCTGGCCGTCGTCGGCTGGGCGCCGGACGCTCACCGGCGCGGGGCGGCCGCGCCCTCCGCCGCGGCCCCGGCGGCGACGGCGCCCGCGGCCAAGCCCTGAGGCCGCGGCCGCAGGCAGCGTGTCTGCCGCCGCCGGCATGCGCCCACAATAGCGCGATGGCGGTGCTTGCCTTCTTCCGGCGACTGCGGGCCGATCGCCGCCTGCAGCTGATGGCGCTCGCCGCCGCCTATGCCGCCGGGTTCGTCATCCTCGACTGGGCGAGCTACATCCGGCCGCTGCAGGGGCTGAACATCACCCCCTGGAATCCACAGCCGGCGCTCGCCGTGGCCCTGCTGATGCACGGCCGCCGCTGGATCTGGCTGGTCTGGGCCGGGCTGGTCGCGGCGGAACTGGCGGTGCGCGGCATCCCGGGCAACCCGGCCGGCGCGCTGGCGGCCACCGTGGCGCTGAGCCTGACCTATGCTGCCATGGCGCAGGCACTCCTGTACCGCATCGGGCTGGCCGCGCCGTTCCGGGACCGCCGCGACCTGCTGTGGTTCACCGCGATCGTGACCGCCGGCTCGCTGTTGTGCGCGTTCCTGTACATCCTGGCCTTCTCGGTCCAGGGCCCGGCCTGGGCGATCTGGGGCGCGGTCGCGCGCTACTGGGTGGGCGACACGGTGGGGCTGATCGTGACCCTGCCCGTGCTGCTGATCGCGGCGGACGCGTCGCGGCGCCGGGCGCTCGCCGTCACGCTGCGCAGCGCGGCGTGGTGGGCGACCGCGGCGCTGACCTGTGTCTTCCTGCTGGTCGTGTTCAGCCGCGGACCGCAGGACTACTTCAAGTACTTCTACCTGTTGCTGCTGCCGGTGGCATGGGCTTCCGCGCGGTTCGGGCTGGCGGGGGCGGTGCTGTCCTGCGTGTTCACCCAGCTCGGCCTGATCGTCGCCGCGCAGCTCGCGCTGCTGCACGAACTCACCTTGTTCGAGCTGCAGGCGCTGATGGCGGCGGCGACCCTCACGGCCCTGCTGCTGGGCGTGCTGGTCGACGAGCGTGCGCGCGCCGCCGCGGAGCTGCGCAACAGCCTGCGCTTCGCCGCTGCCGGCCAGATGGCCGCCGCGCTGGCCCACGAGCTGAGCCAGCCGCTCACCGCCGTGAGCAACTACGCGCAGGCCTGCCGCGTGCTGGCCGGCGGCGACGCGGAGCTGGACCCGCGGCGCCGCGCCCAGCTCGCGAGCGTGGTCGACAGCCTCTCCAGCGAGGCGCAGCGGGCCGGCGACGTCGTCAAGCGGCTGCGGGACTTCTTCCGCAGCGGCGCAACGTCGCTGCGGCGCGTGCCGCTCGATGCCGTCATCCAGGAGGCGGTGCAGGCGCACACCGACTACGCCCATCGGCTCGGGGTCACCCTGCACAGCGACGTGCCGGCCGGCTTGCCGCCACTGTGGATCGATCCGATCCAGATCGCCGTGGTGCTGCGCAACCTGATCGCCAATGCCGTGGAGTCGGCCGCCGCGGCCCCCGGCGGCGAGGTGCGGCTCGGCGCGCGGCTCGCAGGCAGGACCATCGTCACCGACGTGCGCGACAACGGCCCCGGCATCGACACCGTCCACCTGCAGTCCCTGTTCGACGCGGGGACGCCGTCCGCCAAGGCCGGCGGAATGGGCGTCGGCCTGAGCATGTGCCGGGCGATCGTGGAGGCGCACGGTGGCAAACTCTGGGCCGAAGCCGGCCCCGGCGGGCGGCTCTTCTTCGCACTTCCAACCGACGACCATGGCCTGCTCCCAGCCGACCGCCCTGCACCGTGACACCGTCTTCATCGTCGACGACGATGCGTCGGTGCGGGACTCGCTGTCGCTGATGCTCAGCCTGCAGGGCTACGCGACGGCCACCTTCGCCAGCGCCGAGGACTTCCTGCAGGCCTGGCAGCCGCACTGGGATGGTTGCCTCATCGCCGACATCCGCATGAGCGGCATGTCCGGGCTCGAGCTGCAGCAGGCGCTGCGGTCGCGCGGCGCGAGCCTGCCGGTCGTGATCGTGACCGCGCATGGCGACGTCGCCGCCGCGCGGCAGGCGTTCCTCGCCAACGCCGTGGACTTCATCGAGAAGCCGTTCGAGCCGCAGCAGATCGTGGCCGCGATCGAACAGGCGAGAGCGCGCCGCGCGGTCCCGGCGCCAGCGTCCATGGTCTCCGTGGCGTCAAGCGTGGCGGCGGCCTCTCTGTCGGAGCGCGAACGCGAGGTGCTGCAGCTGCTGGTGCAGGGGCTGCACAACCGGCGGATCGCGACGGAACTGGGCATCAGCCACCGGACGGTGGAGATCCACAAGGCCCGGGTCCTGGAGAAGATGGGGGCGAAGAACCTCGTCGAGCTGGTGCGGCTGGTGCAGGAGCCGGCGGCGCCGCACTGAGTCCGCCGGGGCATACGGGTCATTCCGTACGTGTGAGCCCGTACGCTGGCGCCCTGATTTCCTTCGACGGCGCGTGCCGATACGCTCGGACACACAAGGAGGAAGCCCTGGCCGTCATCGACATCCCCGCACCGGGAACCGCGGCCATCTCGAACGCCGCTGATGCACAGGATCTGGCTGCTGTTGTTGCCCGAGCTGCGAGGGTTTGCGCCGCAGCAGCAGTGCCATGCCTTGCATGAGGCCGGCAAGACGCCGCTGGACGTGGCCGAACTGCTGGCGCTGGCGGTCGCCGTCGCGGCGGTGGCCGGGTTGACGCGCTACGCGCTGGTGGAGGCCTCGGTGGCCTCGCGGCTGGTGGCCGCGCTGGTGAACCTGGCGCTGGCCCTGCCGCTGATCGCGGCGTGCGCCGCGCCCGTCCACGTGCGGCGGCTGCGCCGCGGACTGCGGCTGCAACTGGAGCTGCGCGGCCATGAGTAGCACCGTGCAGTGGGTGGCGGCCGGGATCTTCGCGACGGCGATCCTGCACACGTTCTCCACCAAGTTCTTCGAGCGGCTGGCGCACGAGCGTCCGCAGCACGCCGGCATGTGGCACCTGCTCGGCGAGGTGGAGGTTGTGTTCGGCTTCTGGGCCATGGTACTGGTGATCGTGACGGCGATGCTCCTGGGCACACACTCGGCCACCGCCTACCTCGACTCGCGCGACTACACCGAACCGATGTTCGTGTTCGCGATCATGGTCGTGGCCGGCAGCCGGGCGATCCTGCACCTGGCGCGGCGGATCGTCGTGCTGGTCGACCGGGTGACCCCGCTCGAGGGCGCCGCCGGGCTGCACTTCGTGACGCTGGCGCTGGTGCCCCTGCTGGGCTCGGTGATCACCGAGCCCGCGGCGATGACGCTCGCGGCCCTGATGCTGCGCGACCAGATCTACCGCCACCGGGTTTCGAGCCGGCTGAAGTACGCCACGCTCGGAGTGCTGTTCGTGAACGTCTCCATCGGCGGCACGCTGACGCCGTTCGCCGCGCCGCCGGTGCTGATGGTCGCGGCCAAGTGGAACTGGGACGTCTGGCACATGTTGTCGCAGATCGGCTGGAAGGCCGCGCTGGCGGTGATCGCCAACGCGCTGGCGGTGGCGCTCCTGTTCCGCCGCGAGCTCGGCGCGCTGCCGCCGGCGCCGGTCCACGATGACCAGGTGCTGCCGCGCTGGGTCGTGGTTGCGCATGTCCTGTTCCTGGCCGGGGTGGTCGTGTTCTCGCACCACCCGCCGGTCTTCATGGGCCTGCTGCTGTTCTTCCTCGGCTTCGCGATCGCCTACCCGCAGTTCCAGGACCGGCTGATGTTGCGCGAGGGGCTGCTGGTGGCGTTCTTCCTGGCCGGCCTGGTCGTGCTGGGCGGGCAGCAGCAGTGGTGGCTGGAGCCGCTGCTGCGCGGAATGGACTCCGCTACCGTGTATTACGGCGCCACGGCCCTGACGGCGGTCACCGACAACGCGGCGCTCACCTTCCTGGCCTCCACGGTGGAGGGCCTCAGCGACGAGTTCAAGTATTCGGTGGTGACCGGCGCCGTCACCGGCGGGGGCCTCACCGTGATCGCCAACGCGCCGAACCCGGCCGGCTTCTCCATTCTGCGCGGCAATTTCCGCGACGGCGCCATCCATCCGCTGGGGCTGTTCCTTGCCGCGCTGGCGCCGACGGCGACGGCCGTGCTGGCATTCCGCCTGCTCTAGGAGGCAATCATGATCATCGACTGGATCGTCGCGCTGGCCGGGTGGTGGTCCTCGCTCTCGCCCGCCGCCGTCTTCTTCTTCGTCATCCCGTTCGCCGTGGCCGCCGCCGGGCTGCTGGTCGAAGCCGCCAGGCGGCGATGAGCGCGGGGCCGCGGCCCGCGCTCACTTGCCCCAGCGCAGCACCATGGCATCGCGCTCGCGCGCGAGCGCGATCAGGCCGGCGCGCGTGGCCGGATGCAGCGGCTGCAGCGGTCGGCGCACCGCTTCGCTGCGCACGACGCCGCCTTCGCGCATCAACGCCTTGGCGGCGATGAGGCCGCACTGGCGGTTCTCGTAGTTGATCAGGGGCAGCCAGCGCTCGTAGGCGGCGGCCGCATCGGCGCGCCGGCCGGCGAACCAGGCGTCGGTGACCTGGCGGATGCCGTCGGGGTAGCCGCCGCCGGTCATCGCGCCGGTGGCGCCCGCCTCCAGATCCGGCATCAGGGTGATCGCCTCCTCGCCGTCCCAGGGGCCCTCCACGGCGCTGCCGCCTTCCTCGATCAGCGCGCGCAGCTTGGCCGCGACGCCGGCCGTCTCGATCTTGAAGTAGCGGATGTTGGCGATCTCGCGCGCCATGCGGGCCAGGAAGCCCGCCGACAGCGGCGTGCCCGCCACCGGCGCATCCTGGATCATCACGGGAATGGTGAGGGCGTCCGACACGGTGCGGAAGAACTCGTGGATGGCCGCCTCGCCGGCGCGCACGGTGGCGCCGTGGTATGGCGGCATCACCATCACCATCGCGGCGCCCGCGTCCTGCGCGGCGCGCGAGCGCTGCGCGCAGACCAGGCTGCTGAAGTGCGTGGTGGTGACGATCACCGGCACCCGGCCGCCGACATGCTCGAGGATCGCGTTCATCAGCAGCACGCGCTCGTCGTCCGACAGCGAGAACTGCTCGGAGAAGTTGGCCAGGATGCACAGACCCTGCGAGCCGGCGTCGATCATGAAGTCGACGGCGCGCAACTGCCCGGGCAGGTCGATGGCGCCGTCTTCGCCGAAGATGGTCGGCACCACGGGAAAGACGCCCCGGTACGGGCGCTGGCTGAGGGGGGTCATGGCAGGGTCTCCTGGATCGGCGGAAGGAAGCGTGAGGGCGCCGGCGGCGCGGCGTGCGCATTATCGTTTCGCCGCGACGGCGGCATGACCGCGCAGAGCCCGGCGCATGAAATTCGCCGGGTTCCGGAACGCTGGCCGGACCCTGCTATAATTGCGGGCTCAGCGGCTGTAGCTCAGTTGGATAGAGTACTTGGCTACGAACCAAGGGGTCGTGGGTTCGAATCCTGCCAGCCGCGCCACTCTCCAAGCGGGTCCGCACGTTAGCGCGTGCTGACCCGCTTTCCTTTCTGCGTGAGCCGTTGCGTGACTTTCACGTCCAGCTCACCCATTCACCACTCTCAGCAGCGTCGTCCGGTCCACCCCTGGGCTTCGCCCCCATCGGCGCCGTCGCGCCGAGGGCCCCGGTCCTGTCGCCCAAGGAGGAAAGAGCCGCGCCTTCGCCGGGCTGCCAAGAAGCCGCGTTTGCAGGAGAATACGTCCATGGCCTCCCTGTCCACCAGCCCCGCCGACCGCGATCCCAAGCTGAGCGTCCCGTCCGGCCTGCTTCAACTCGCGCCTGGTGCTGGGGCAGGCGCCGCTTTGACGGTGGGGGCCAAAATGCGCCGCGATGCTGCGAAGGCGAAGGACGCGCTCGCCCGGCTGCGGGAGCGGACGGCCAACGTGAAGCCGGACGCCCGGGGCGGCGCCACGGCCGCGGTTCGTCGCCTGCGCGATGGCCGTTGAGCGCCTCGTCATCGACAGCGGTTTCCTGCTGGAGTCCATCCTCCCGACTCGGCGCGAGTGGAAGCATGACGCCGACCGGCTGCTCGAAGCCATGGCTTCAGGCGACGTTCAGGCCATCGTGCCGTGGGTCTTTTTCTATGAGCTGGCCAGCGTGTGCGCAAGGAAGGTCCGTGCTCGCCGGCTCGATGCCGACACGGTCGCATTGTTCTTCGAGCTGCTCACGCAATCCGGCTTCCAATTGGACCTGGCGCTGAGCGGGCCGGGCGAGCTCTACGCGCAGGCCATGGACATGGGCTGCCAGGTGGCCGACAGCATCTACCTCGGCGTCGCGAAGGCCCAGGACTTGCCACTGGCGACGGTCGACGGTGGCCTGCGGACCGCCGCGCGATCAGTGGGAGTGGAGTTGTGGAAGGCCGCGTGACTTCTGCGTGACCTCTGCCGGCGCTTCCAGGCGGCTCTATGCTTGCGGGACAGTGTGGGCGTCCGCAAGCCGTTGATTTCATTTGGCACCGGGGCGCCGCGATCCGGCTGGCCGGGCCTCAATCCAGGGCGCCGGGCGTGGTGGTCGTACCGCCCGCGTCGCCAAGCGTGAAGCAGAAGGTCGCACCCTCGCCCGGCGCCGAGGTCGCCCAGATCCGGCCGCCGTGCCGGCTGACGATCTTCCGGGCGTTGGCCAGCCCGATGCCGGTACCGGGAAAGTCGCTCCCCTTGTGAAACCGCTGGAAGGTCTCGAACAGCCGTTCCGCATGGGCGCTGTCGAAGCCGGCGCCGTTGTCCTGGACCGAATACACCAGCTCGCCCTGCTCGGACGCGGCGGCCGTGAACGAGATCCTCGCCGGGTCCTGGCGCCCGGTGAACTTCCAGGCGTTGCCCAGCAGGTTCTGCAGCAACAGCCGCAACAGCGTGCGGTCACCTGGCGCGCGCAGCCCCGGCTGCACGCGGACCTGGACCTGACGGCCGCCGCTCTGTCCGGCCAGCTCCTGCAGCAGCCCCGCCGCCAACCCGCTGAGGTCGACGTCTTCGACCGTGAGGGTCGACTGCGCGATCCTCGCCATCGACAACAAGGCCTCCACGTAATTGCCCATCCACTGCGTCGCCTCGCCGATCTGGACGGCGTAGCGGCGCGCCTTGTCGCCGTCGTTCTTCGCCAGCGCCGCTTCCAGGGCGAAGGCGAAGGACTTGGAAGCCGTGATCGGCTGGCGCAGGTCGTGGGCCAGGGAGCGCGCGAAGCCCTCGAGCTCGCTGTTGGCGCGTTCCAGTTCGCGCGTGCGATGGCGCACCTTCCGGGCCAGGTCCTCGTTGAGCGCGAGCAGCCGCTGCCGCAGCTGGATGCGTTCCGTGGCATCGCGCACGACGATGTTGATGAACGTCTGGCCGTGCCTGTTGCAGTACGTGGACGTGCTCACTTCCGCCTCGAAGGGCGACCCGTCCGCGCGCATCATCGTCAGCTCGCCGCTGGCGCCTCCGCCGCGCAGCCGCTCCCGCACCATCGCCTGCAGGCGCTCGTGGTCCCCGGGGCACACCAGTTGCTGGCTCAAGAGCTTGCACATCTGCGCTTCGGTCCGGCCGAACATCTGGCAGGCCGAGCGGTTCGCGTGCCGGATCCGGCCGTCGGGCCGGGCCTTCACGATCGCGTCGGCACTGGTTTCGAACAGGAGGCGGTAGCGCTCTTCGCTGTCCACCAGTTCCCGCTGCGCGTTCTTGCTGTCGGTCACGTCGCGGATGTGCAGTGCCAGTTCCTGCGCCGAGGGGTAGACCTCCACGCTCAGCCAGCGGCGGAACACCGGCGAATACGCCTCCACCGTCCCGGCCGTCCCCTCGCGCAGGGCCCGGTCGAACTCATGGCGGAACACGCTGTCCTGAAATGACGGGAAGCGCTCGAGCAGGCTCTTGCCCAGGAGATCGGCGCGCGACAGGCCGCTGCGACGCTCGGCCGGCCCATTGACGTAGGTGAAGCGCAACTGCCGGTCGAGGGTGACGAACCCGTCCGTGATGCTCTCGAAGGTCGCGGTCAGCCGGTCGTTGAGCGCCGTGAGCCGCTGGGCATGTTCCTGACGCTCGGTGATGTCCTGGACGGCGCCCTGGAGGCGGACCACGGCGCCGCTGCTGTCGCGGACGGCTTCCGCGGTCAGGTGCAGCCAGACGGGCCTGCCCTTCGCGGTGAGGGATGCAAACTCGATGTCGACCGGCGTGCCCGCCTTCGCGCAGGCGCGCATCGCCGCGGCGATCGCGTCGCGGCGCTCGGCGGCCGCGAGCGACAGCAGCAATTGCGGCGTGATGTCCTGGTGGCCCTCGAATTCGTAGATAGTGGACAACTCGCTCGACCAGGTGCCCCGGCGCGGCGCAAGGTCCAGCGCCCAGGCGCCCACGCGGCCGAGTCGGCTGGCCAGTGCCAGGAGCGATTCCGTGTGGCGCGCCCGCTGCTGCGCCGCCCTCAGCTCCGTGACGTCGGACGCCGTTCCGCGATAGCCGGTGAACCGGCCGTCGGCGCCGTACGCCGGAACACCCGTCGTGGCGAATATCCGCTCGGCGGACCCCAGGCGCAGCCGGTATTCGAAATCATGAAAGGGCAGGTGCTGGCGCAGCACATTCCTGTGATCTGCCCAGGTGCCTTCGCACGGGACGGCGCCGGGCGTGTCCCAGCGGTGCCGTCCCAGGATGTCGCCATGCCATTCGTTGAGCGCCGGGTTTCGCGTCCGGGTTGCCATGGTGAAGCGAAACTGGTCGTCCTGCTCCCACAGCCAGACGGACGACGACTCCTCCAGGGTGCTGATCCTGGCTTCGCCGGCCTGGCACGCCCGCCGGGTCCTTTCGTGATCGCTGATGTCCATCAGGCTTCCGACCACCCGCTGGACCCGTTCGCCGCCACCCAGCAGCGCCTCGCCGTTTCCTACGATGGACTTCGGCTCGCCGGCCGCCGCCAGCAGCCGGTATCTGAAGCTGAAGGTCCGACGCTCGCCGCTCAGCACCTCGCGCGCCAGGCGCACGAGCGCCGGCCTGTCTTCCGGATGCACACGCCTGAAGAAGCGCGACCGCGAGAGATTCTTCGGCTCCCCTTGGCTGAGCGCCAGGACGCCGGCGGCGCCGGGAGACCACCGCAGGCGGCGGGAAGCAACGTCGTAGCACCAGCCGCGCAGCTTGGCGAGCCGCTCGGCGGCCGCCAGGATCGCGGTCTTGTTCTCCCGCTCGAGCTGGCTGCAGTCCTGGTCTGTCGGGGCCGGAATTCCCATGGGGCTCAACGCACCTTGATCGGGGTCCCAGGCGCTGGGTGGCATGCTCGCTTCCAAAGGGCACCTGCTCGTCGGACTGATTTCCCGTGCCTCTTCTCATCATTGACGAGCCGTGGGCAAGCGTCAACCCGCACGGCTCGTTTTGCTGACCGAGCTCAACGATGAGGTCCGCTCGGCCGTGCCGGCAGCGGCGCTGGCCTGTGACCGGAGCAGCCACAATTCATCAATAGAATGTGCCACGGGGTGTTTCATCACTTCGCTGAATGGCCGCACGATGGAGCTCGAGGACATCGACCTGAACCTGCTGGTGGTGTTCAAGCACCTGCACGGCGAGCGCAGCGTCTCGCGCGCCGCCCAGGTGCTCGGCCTGTCGCAGCCGGCCGTGAGCAATGCGCTGGCGCGGCTGCGCAAGCTGCTGGGGGACGAGCTGTTCCTGCGCACGCGCTCCAGCATGGAGCCGACGCCGTTCGCCGACCAGCTGGCCGAATCCGTGACGGACGCGCTCAGCACGATCCATGGCGCACTGAACCTGCGCGACGGCTTCGATCCCGCCACCAGCACGCGGTCCTTCGTGCTGGGAATGACCGACATCGGCGAGATCTATTTCCTGCCGGCGCTGATGCAGCGGCTGCGCCGCGAAGCGCCCGGCGTGACGCTCAGCACCGTGCGCAACACGGGCGTCAACCTGCGTGACGAACTGGAGTCGGGCAAGGTGGATCTCGCCATCGGCCTGCTGCCGCAGCTCAAGGGCGGCTTCTTCCAGCGCCGCCTGTTCACGCAGCGCTATGTGTGCCTCCTGCGCCAGGGCCACGCCCTGGACAAGCGGCGGATCTCGCTGGCCGAATTCAGCGCCGCGGAGCACCTGCTCGTGGTGGCCGAGGGCACGGGGCACGGCAAGGTGGACGAGCTGCTGCGGCGCAGCGGCGTCGAGCGCAAGGTGGCGCTGACGGTGCCGCACTTCGTGGCCGTGGGCCACATCCTGCAGGCCACGGACCTGGTGGCGACCGTGCCCGAGCGGCTGGCGCAGCGGATGGTCGAGCCGTTCGCGCTGGCGGCCGTGCCGCACCCGGCGACCTTGCCGGAAGTCGCGATCAACGTGTTCTGGCACGCGAAATACCACAAGCTGCCGGCCAACCAGTGGCTGCGCCGGGTGGTATTCGACGTGTTCTCCCAGTAGGCCGCATTCACCGGACTGATCCGCGCTATCAGCGCAGGTGATGGGCGGGCGCGCCCCGGCGCCCTCATCATGGCGGCACCGGCCGGCGGGCGCTCGATGCGCCGCGAACCCGCCGGACGAGAGGAGACGATTCGATGCTGGAAGGCTGTGTTCCATGGCCGCCGGAGCTCGCGCGCCGTTACAGGGCGGCGGGTGTCTGGGAAGGCCTCACCGTGACCGGGATGGTGGAGCGGACGGCGCGCGCGCGGCCGGACAAGATCGCCGTGGTCCATGGCCAGACGCGGCTGACCTACGCCGAGCTGGTCGAGCGGGTCCACGCGTTCGCGGCCGGCCTGCAGCGGCTGGGACTGGCGCCGCGCGATCGCGCCGTGCTGCAACTGCCCAACGGCCCCGAGTTCGTCGTGAGCTACCTGGCGCTCAATGCCATCGGCGTGATCCCGGTGACGGCGCTGGCCGCGCACCGGCATGCGGAGGTGCGGCATTTCCTCTCGGCCTCCGGGGCCCGGGCCTATTTCGTGGCCGAGCGCGCCGGCAAGTTCGAGTTCCGCGCCATGGCCGCGGAGCTGGCGGCGCAACTGCCGGCCGTCGATCGCGTGATCGTCGCCGGCGAGCCGCTGCCCGGGCAGATCGCCTGGCGCGACGTGGCGACGGCGCCCGACCCCGACGCGCTGCGCGCGGCGCGCCCGCCGGCCGGCGAAGTCTCCACCATGCTGCTGTCGGGCGGGACCACGTCGATGTCCAAGCTGATCCCGCGCACCCACGACGACTATGTCCTGAACGCCCGCCTGTGCGCCCAGGCCGGCGGCTTCGACGAGTCCACGGTGTTCATGGCCATCTTGCCGCTCGGGCACAACTACAACCTCGCGTCGCCCGGCATGCTCGGTACCTTCTACGCCGGCGGCACCCTGGTCATCGCCGGCGGCACGCAGACCGGCGAGATCTTCGAGACGGTGCAGCGCGAGCGCGTGACGGTGATCGCGGCGGTCGTGCCGCTGGTGACCAACTGGCTCAACGAGGGCGTCGCGGCGGCGTTCGACCTGGCCTGCCTGAAGGTGATCCAGAACGGCGGCGCCCGGCTCGCGCCCGAGTTGCGCGCGCGCGTGCGGCGCGAACTCGGCTGCATCCCGCAGGAGGTGTACGGCACCGCCGAGGGCCTGATCAACATGGTGCGGCTGGACGACGCGGACGAACTGCTGCTGGAAAGCTCAGGCGCGCCGGTCAGCGACCTCGACCAGATCCGCGTGGTGGACGACGAGGGGCGCGAGGTGCCCGACGGCGAACCGGGCGAGCTGGTCACCAGCGGCCCGTACACCATCCGGGGCTACTACAACGCGCCGCAGATCAACGCCGCCGCCTTCATGGCCGACGGCTCCTACCGCATGGGCGACATCGTGCGCAAGCGCGGTCGCCACGTCTACACCGAGGGCCGGCGCAAGGACCTGATCAACCGCGGTGGCGAGAAGATCAGTTGCGAGGAGGTGGAGAACCTGATCTTCGGCCTGCCGCAGGTGCGGCAGGCCAGCCTGGTGGCGATGCCCGATCCGGTGTTCGGCGAGAAGGCCTGCGCCTGCGTGGTGCTGCAGCCGGGGGCGCAGCTCAGTTTCGACGAACTGGTGGACCACCTGCGCGCGCAGCGCATCGCCACGTTCAAGTTGCCCGAGCGGCTCGAGGTGATGGACTCGTTTCCCGTCAGCCCGGTCGGCAAGATCCTGAAGCGCCAGTTGCGCGACATCGTGGTGCAGCGGCTGGCCGCCGGCGCCGCCTGAACCATCGAAAGAGGAGACCACCATGAAACCCGGCGAGGCCAAGCTTCCCCATCTGTTCCAGCCGGCCCGGCTGGGCCGGTTCGCCACGCGCAACCGCATCAAGTACGGCGCCTGCTGCGTGTCCAACTACAACACCCGCGACGGCTTCATCACCGAGCGCGAACTGGCGCGCATGCGCGTGATCGCGCGCACCGGCTGCGGGATCATCACCAACCAGGGCGCCTACCCGGACCCGCTGGGCGAGGGCAAGGCCTATTTCCGGCAGGTCGCGATCTTCGACGACAAGTTCCTGCCGCAGTTCGAGCGCATCGCGCAGGACATCAAGGCCAACGGCGCGGTGGCGATCCAGCAGATCCTGCACGCCGGGCGCTACGGCGGGATCGACCTGGGTTACTGCATCCAGCCCTCCGACGTGCCGCAGACGCTGCCGCACTTCCGCCCGCCCAAGGTGATGACCCGGGAGGAGATCCGCGACTGCATCCGGCAGCACGCGCAGGCCGCCGACCGCGCGATCCGCGCCGGCTTCGACGGCACCGAGATCACCAGTTTCATGGGTTACCTGCTGGCCAACTTCAACTCGGGCTTCACCAACCAGCGCAGCGACGAGTACGGCGGCTCGATCGCCAACCGCGGCCGCTTCATGCGCGAGCTGATCGACGGCATCAAGCAGGCCACGCCGGACCATCCGCTGATCGTGCGCCTGAACGGCGCCGAACTGATGGACAAGTGGGGCGGCAACACCGAGGACGAATGCTTCGAACTGATGCGGCAGGCGGTGGACGTGGGCGTGGACATGATCAGCGTCACCGTCGGCTGGCAGGAGGCGCCCGAGTCGTCGATCGGCCGCGACATCCCGCCGGGCTACTGGAACTACCTGGCCGAGCGGGCCAAGAAGATGTTCCCGGACACGCTGATCACCTTCGGCAACCGGCTGCCCGACCCGCGCATGGCCGACGACTGCCTGCGCGACGGCATGTTCGACTTCTGGGAGGTCTGCCGCCCACTGCTGGCCGACCCCGAGCTGATCCACAAGGCGGCCGAAGACCGGCTGGACGAGGCGCGCCGCTGCATCGGCTCCCTGAACTGCCTGTCGCGCCTGTTCCGCGACCTGCCGTACACCTGCACCATGAACCCGGCGCTGGGCCACGAGGTCGAGCCGGAGTACCACGTGACACCGGCCGCGGTGAAGAAGAAGATCATGGTGATCGGTGCCGGTCCGGCCGGCATGGAATGCGCGATCACCGCCGCCAGGCGCGGCCACGAGGTGACGGTGTTCGACAAGTCCGAACGGATCGGCGGCAACCTCCATGCCTTCGCGACCAACGACCTGGCGCGCCCGGACGACCTGCTGTCGGTGGTGTCGCACTACGAGGTGATGGCGAAAAAGCTGGGCATCCAGGTGCGCCTGAACACCGAGGTGCATGCCAGGTTCATGCGCAGCGTGCTGCACCAGTACGACGTGTGCGTGGTGGCGGCCGGCGCGCGCGTGGATCGCCAGCGCTACGCGCACATCGAGGGCGCGGAGCGCATGCTGGACGCGCTGGACGTGGCCCATGGCCGCGTGAAGCCGACCGGCACGAAGATCGTGGTGGTGGGCGGCGGCAAGGTCGGCCTCACCCTGGCCGAGTCGCTGCGCAAGCACCAGGGCGCCGAAGTCACGGTGGTGGAGGCGGAAAAGCGCATCGCCGGCGACGTCAAGCCCTCGTTCAAGTGGCGCCACGCCTCCTGGGTCGAGGAACTGGGCATCCCGTGCCGGACATCGAGCCGGCTGGTGAAGGTGGACGAGCAGGGCGCCACCGTGGTCGACGGCAAAGGCGAACGCCACTTCCTCCCCGCCGACAGCGTGATCCTGGCGGCGGAGATGGCGCCGGCGCACGCCCTGCTCGGCGAGTTCGAGTGGATGGTCGACGAACTGCACGGCGTGGGCGACGCGCTCGTGCCGCGCGGCCTGGAGCAGGCGATCCAGGACGGCTTCCGCCTGGGCGTGCGGCTGTGAACGCCACCATGCCGACATCCGCCGCCATGCTGCCGTCGCCGCAGGCATGGCAGGCGGCGGCGGCCCGTCGGCCCGACCTGTTCGATCCGCTCGATCCGGGCGCCCGGGTGGCGCTGGTCGCACGCTCGGCACCGGCGGACATGCTGGTCTGGGAGGTCGGCGGCGACGGCGTGCGCACGCTCGTGCACCCGTTCCCCGGTTACTCCGGCAGCGGCGCCGACATCGCGCTGGCCGCCGACGACGAGGCGCTGGCGGCCATCGCCGCCGGCCACGACGACACGATGTTCGAGACGCTGCGCGCCGGCATCCGCTCGGGCCACATCGTCTGCTACATCCTGCGCCGCCGCTGCCATCTCGAGGAGCGCGGCTTCGAGGAGTTGCTGACGGAACTGGGTTTCGCCTTCATGGGAGCGTGCCGGTGATCTTCCGCAATCCCGCCGGGGCGCCCGAACTGGCGTGCGACCAGTGCGGTTGCCGCTGGTTCGACCGCATGAGCGGTTCCTGCTACGAATGCGGCATGCCCGTGAGCCCGCAGGCCCAGCGCGAGTACCGCGAGGCGCTGGCCGCGTTCGCCGCCGCCAGGCAGGCGGCAGCGCAGGAACGCACCGGACCGGCGACGGCGCCATGAACATCGAGATCGTCGGCGCCGGCCCGGCCGGGTTGTATTTCGGCGCGCTGATGAAGCAGCACGATCCGCGGCACCGGATCACCATCCACGAGCGCAACCCGCGCGGCGCGACCTGGGGCTTCGGCGTCGTGTTCTCCGACCGCGCCCTGGAGTTCCTGCGCGGCGATGACGAGGCCCTGTACCGCTACCTCACGCCGCACCTGGAGACCTGGCCCGAGATCACGATCGTGCACAACGACACCCGCATCCCGGTCGCCGGGAACGGTTTCTCGTCGATCGGGCGGCTCAAGCTGCTGACGCTGCTGTACGAGTGGGTCGAACGGCTCGGGGTGAAGATCGTGTTCGGCAGCGACGTCACCACGCTGGCGCAACTGGGCGAGGCGGACCTGATCGTCGGCGCCAACGGCGCTTCGTCCTGGATCCGCGCCGAGCACGAGGCGAAGTTCGGCACCTCGACCGACTGGCGGCCGAACCGGTTCATCTGGTGGGGCACCACCAAGGCCTTCGACAGCCTGACGCTGACCTTCCGCCAAACCGACGCCGGCGTGTTCTGCGCGCACCACTACCGCTACCAGCCGGACATGAGCACCTTCCTGGTGGAAGTGGAGGAGGGGACCTGGCAGCGCGCCGGCTTCGCCGACATGAGCCCGGGCGACACCATCGCCCACTGCGAGCGCGTGTTCGCCAAGGACCTCGAAGGCCATCCGATCCTCAGCAACAACTCGTACTGGCGGCGCTTTCCGGCGGTCTGGAACGAGCGCTGGAGCTTCGACAACGTGGTGCTGCTGGGAGACGCCTTGCGCACGGCGCATTTCTCGATCGGGTCGGGCACGCGGCTCGCCATGGAGGATGCGGTGGCCCTGTTCAAGGCCATGCGCGAATGCGGCTGCGACCTGCGGCAGGCCTTCGCGCTGTTCCAGGCAACGCGGATGCCGCCGATGAAGAAGATCTGGGACGCGGCCAACGCCAGCCTGCGCTGGTACGAGGCCATGGACCGGCTGGTCGGCACGCTCGGCCCGGTGGAGTTCGCGTACAGCTACATGACCCGCACCGGCCGGGTGAGCCACGAGGAAGTGCGGCGGCGCGATCCCGGCCTGGCCGCCGCCTACGAGGCGCTGCATCCCCAGGCGGCCGCCTGAGACGGCTTCGCATTCAAGAATATCAATCCGTTCGCCCTGAGCTTGTTTAATCGTTCGCCCTGAGCTTGTTTAATCGTTCGCCCTGAGCTTATTTAATCCGTTCGCCCTGAGCTTGTCGAAGGGTCCCGCTCGAACGGCTCTGTCGCACGAACGCAAATTCGTATGAAGCCTCCGGGCATCCGCGTCGCCACGGCAGCCGCCCGGACCGGCTTCACGACCCGTGCAACTCGCGTTCCTTGGGGGCCGGCGCCGGCTCGCGCAGCAGCAGATCCACCAGCAGCGCGCGCTGCCGCGCGTCCAGCAGCTCGCGCTCGCCGAGAAACTGCGCGATGACGCGCCTTTGCTGCAACGCCTGCAGTTCGGCGATGCGCGCCCGCTGCGCCTCGATGCGCGCGACATCCGGCCGCTCCTGGAAGACTTCGCGGATCAGCAGCTCGCGATGGCGGGCCACCTCGTGCCAGCCGCGGTCCAGGTCGGCCAGGAACGGTGTCTCGAGCGCCTCCCAGCGCCGGTGCTGATCGGCGCTCAGGCCGAGGTGCCGCGGCACGTCCACCGGCGCCGCGCTGCGGCCGCGGGCCTGCCAGGCCGCGGCGCCGAGCACCCCGGCGTTTACCAGCAGCGACAGGACCAGCACGTAGAGCAGTCGTGAGCGTTGCATCTTCACCTCCCGCGAGCGGCGCACGAGGGCAGGCCGGCGCACAAGGCGCCCACCGGTTCGGCGTCGAAGACCGTCATGCCGGACGGACGGACGGCGCCGGCGCTGCCGGCCAGCAGGGCCAGGCCGAGGTAGACGCCGGCGCCCAGCGCGGCCGCCCCGCCCAACGCCCGCGGCCCGAATTGCCACAGGTCGCGCCATCCTGGCGCCGCGCGCCGGGCGCGCGGCCGGTCCGGCCACCGCGGCAGTCGCGGCAGCACCAGCGCGGCGATGTCCACGTCGGGTGCGCGGGCGCGCAGCGGTTGCAGTTGCGCGCGCACCCGCCCGAACGCTTCGACCGTGGCGCCGCAGGCCGGGCAGCGCGCGGCGTGGCGTGCCAGCTCCTGCGCGTCGCGGGCCGGCAAGGCGCCGTCCACCAGGGCGGACAGGTCCTCGACGGGCGGGCAAGCGCCAGCGTGATCCTTCATCGTTCGGTCCTCCTGTAGCCGGCGACCAGGGCGGCACGCGCCCGCGCCAGGCGCGACTTGACGGTGCCTTCGTCGATGGCCAGCGCCGCGGCCAGTTCCTCGTAACTGAGCCCCTCGACCTCGCGCAGCAGCACGATCTCGCGCTGTTCGGGCGGCAGCCGCGCGAGCGCCGTGTCGAGATTCCTCATGCTCTGCCTGGCCTGCAGCAGGGCCTCGGGACCCGCATCGCCCGCCGGCGCGTCGAAGTCCTCCTGCAGCGGCTCGAAGGAGACGATCCGGCGCCGGCGCAGGACGTCGTAGGCGATATTGGACGCAATGCGGTAGAGCCAGGTGTGGAACTGCGCTTCGGGCCGCCACTGCGGCAGGGCTTGCCAGGCCCGCAGGAACACATCCTGCGAGAGCTCGAGCGCCTCCTCGCGCGACCCGGTGAGGTTCAGCAGGTGGCGGAAGATCCGGCTCTGGTGGGTTCGCACCAGTTGCGCATAGGCGTCCTGGTCGCCCTGCTGCGCGCGCAAGGCCAGTTGCCGCTGCGCGGCGCCGCCGTCGTCGCGCACGGCCGCTTCGACGGGCGATGAATCAGGCGGCACGATGTTCCCCTCCCGCGGCCGCCAGCGGCGGCAGGCCCCCGAAGGGCCGGGCCGCGCGCTGCCGCCCAGCGGCGCGGCGAGCGATCGCGCGCCGCTGGGACAGGAGTAGAAGCCGGGCACGAGAGGCACCATGACCTGGGTCAAGTTTGCGGGAGTCAGCTTGCACGCGGGAGTGGAATGGGCGGCGGCCGAATGCCGCCCGCGCCCTCAATGGAACGAACGAGGCCGCGCCTTGTGCCGGCGGCGCAGCCCGTTCTTGGGAAATATCAAGATCCGGACGCCGCACCGGCCCGGCGCCGTCACATCAGCTCATGGACCAGCCGCCTGGCGGGCGGCCTGCCGGCCTTCGCGCCGCGCCGTCTCGCGCGAGAGGGTGCGGTCGGTCACTGCCGGCGACGCCAGCGCGGCTGCGTCGCCGGTCGGCGGCAAGGTACCGCCGGCCCGGGCGGCCAGGAAGTGGGCGCGCACGGTTTCGCGGGCGGCGGCGCCCGCGAACGTCCGCCGGTTGGCGGACTCGTCCGCGGCCTCGTTGGCGAAGGCGGCGCTGGCGGCCAGCAGGACGAGGGAAATGGCCAGGGTTTTCATGTCGTGAATCCTTTCGATCGGGAGTGGGTGAGCGACGAGCGGCAAGCGCGGGCGCGGGGATGGAAACGGAGGGGACGCCGCGATGTGCCGCCGGGCGGACCGCCGCTTGGCAAATATCAAGACGGCTCCTCCGGTCCGCCGGGCGGCTGCGGCCGCGATCCCGGGGCCGGTTCGAGCGCCGAGGGTTTCCACTGATTGGCTATACCAATTGCAGGTCGTAGATTCACTTACGCCACAAACTTGGTATAACCAATCAACCCTGGAGACCGCCAAATGCGCAAGATCGGAACCCTGTTGCTCGGGCTGGTGACGGCCCTGGCCACCCAGCTGGCCATCGCGAAGACCACGTTCACGCTGTCCACGCCGGATCCCGACAATTCGGAAATCACCCTGGCCGCCAGGAAATTCGCGGACATCGTGGCCGCCAAGACCGGCGGCGAAGTCGAGGTCAAGGTCTTCCCGAACGGCCAGCTCTACGGCGGCGATCCCTCGGCGGCCGTGCGCCAGCTGGCAGGCGGCTCCCTGGACATGTTGCTGCTGTCGTCGTCGCTGTACGCCAACTTCAACCCGAAGTTCACGGCCATCTCGGTGCCCTACCTGTTCGACGACACGGCCCAGCTGCGCTCCTACCTGAGCGGGCCGCTCGGCCAGGAACTGCTGGGCGACCTCAACGGCATCGGCGTGAAGGGCCTGGGCATGTGGCAGCGTCCGTTCCGGCAGATGACCAATTCGCGCCGCGCGATCAACCAGCCGCAGGATCTGGCCGGCATGAAGTTCCGGGTGCCGAACAACCCGCTGTGGATGGAGTTCTTCGCCAAGCTGGGCGCCGTGCCCACCCCGATGGCGTTCGGCGAGGTCTACAACGCCCTGCAGTTGAAGGTCGTCGACGGCCAGGAGAACCCGATCAACATCCCGGTGACGGCCAAGTTCTACGAGGTGCAGAAGTTCGCCACCATGTCCAACCACATGGCCGACGGCTGGGTGCTGGGCATCAACCCGGCGAAGTTCAACGCGCTGCCCGATGCGCAGAAGCAGGCGCTGCAGGCCGCTGCCACCGAGGCCGAGGCCTGGAAGTTCGCCAACGACACCGCCGACATCAACAAGTCGGTGGAGTTCCTCAAGTCCAAGGGCATGCAGGTCAACGCCCTGAGCGCCGACCAGCAGAAGGCCTTCGTCAAGGTGTCCAAGGAGCTGTTCCCGCGCTTCTCGGCCCTGGTCAAGGACCAGGCCTTCTTCGACAAGACGCTGACCTTCGTCGGCAAGAAGTAGGCCTCCATCCGACTGGCGCCGGCGTCCGCCCCGCCTGCGGGCGGGTGCCGGCGATCAAGCCCGCATTCCCATGACTTCTGACGCCATGCACCCACCCGTCGCGAGGGTGCCCGACGCCGCGGCGACGAATGGCACCGGCTGGCTCGCGCGCCTCACCGACGCCATCTGCGGGCTGGCGGCGGCCGGCACCGTGCTGGTCGTGCTCGCGCAGGTCGCGAGCCGCCTGCTGGGCACGCCGCTGCCCTGGTCCGAGGAGCTCACCCGCGCCTGCTTCATCTGGATGATCTTCATGGGCCTGGCTTCCAGCATGCGCCGGGCCGATGCCGCGCGCGTCACGGTGTTCATGCAGGCGCTGCCGCGCCCGCTGCGCGCGCTGGCCCTGCCGATCTACGTGCTGGCGACCCTCGGCTTCTTCGCGCTGATGGCGTGGACCGGCACGACGATGGTCCGGCAGCAGTTCGCCATGAACGAGACGATCGCCACGCTGGGCTGGCCCAGCTGGGTCATCGGCGCCGTGATCCCGGTCTCGGCGGTCGTCGCCGCGCTGTGCACGCTGGCATCGCTGCGCGACCACCGCTGCGCCATCGCCCTGTCCGACAACAACGCCACCGGGCGACCCGCATGAGCATCACCCTTCTCCTGGTCTTCCTGGGGCTGTCGGCGCTCGGCGTTCCGCTCGCCATCGCCCTGGGCCTGGCCGGCGTCGCCGCCGTGGCGATCTTCACGGCCACGCCGCTGGACCTGCTCTCGCAGAGCATGTTCTCGGCGATGAACTCCTTCCTGCTGGTGGCCGTGCCGCTGTTCCTGCTGGTCGGGCAGCTGATGGAGCGCGGCGGCGTGGCCGAGCGCATCTTCGACTTCGCCCACGCCGCCGTCGGCTGGCTGCCCGGCGGCATGGGGCACGTCAACGTCGCTTCCTCCGTCGTGTTCGGCGGCATCTCCGGCTCGTCGGTCGCCGACATCGCGTCGCTCGGCGCGGTGGAGATCAACGCGATGACGCGCCACGGGTACGACAAGGGGTATGCGGTCGGCATGACGCTGACCACGTCCACGCTCTCGTCGATCATTCCGCCGTCGATCCTGATGGTGATCGCCGGCTCGATCGCCAGCCAGTCGATCGGCCTGCTGCTGGTCGCCGGGCTGATCCCGGGCCTGTTCATCGCCGGCGCGCTGATGGTCTACAACCACATCTACAGCGTGCGGCGCGGCGTCGCCCCGCCGACGCCGTTCCGGCTCGGCGTGCTGGCGCGCGCCGGGGTGCGCGCGGTCCTGCCGATGCTCACGCCGGTGATCCTGATGGTCGGCATCCTCGACGGCTTCTTCACCCCGACCGAGGCGGCCGCGATCGCGGTGCTCTACACGTTCGGCGTCGCCGCGCTCGTCTACCGCCAGATCGGCTGGAAGGACATCGCGCCGATGTTGATCGACACGGCGCGCACCAGCGGCAACATCCTGTTCATCGCGGCGACGGCCAAGCTGGCCGCCTGGGTGTTCGCCTACGACGGTTTGCCGGTCAAGGTCGGCCAGGCGCTCGCGGCCGTGACCTCCAGCCCGACGCTGATCATGGTGCTGATCTTCCTGTTCCTGGTCGTGGTCGGCATGTTCATGGACGCCATCGCGGCCATGTTCATCCTGATCCCGGTGCTGCTGCCGCCCGCCGTGGCGATGGGCGTGGACCCCATCCACATGCTGGTCATCGTCGTCGTGACGCTGACGCTGGGCCTGGTCACGCCGCCGGTCGGGGTCTGCCTCTTTGCGGCCGCGAAGGTGGCCGACATGTCGCTCGAGGACGTGGTCAAGGGCGCCACCGGCCCCGTGTCCGTCCTCGTCATTTCCATCTTTGCCCTGGTGCTGTTCCCGGTCCTGGTGATCGGGCCGCTGCGCCTGTTCGGCATGTACTGAGCTTCCCCGCTCGTTTTCACAGGAGAAACCAATGTTCGTCGGCAAGCAAGTCCGCCTCCAACGTCTGCTCGGTCCCTCGGGGCGCCTGCTGGCCATCATGCTGGACCACCCGATCACCCGCGGCCTGATGCCCGGGCTGGAGGACATCCACACCCGCATGCGCCAGGTGGTGGCCGGTTCGCCCGACGCGATCACCATGCACAAGGGCATCGCCGAGAAGGTGTTCGCGCCCTACGCCGGCAAGACCGCGATCATCATGAAGGCGAGCGCCTACCAGGTCGACTACCACCCGACGTACGACACGCCGGTGGCCGACGTCGAGGAGGCGGTGCGCCTCGGTGCCGACGCCGTGTCGGTCGGCTGCATCGTCGGCGGGCCGGAGCAGGCCCAGCAGCTCACGTTCCTCGGCAAGATGGCCAAGGAGGCGGGCTCGCTCGGCATGCCGCTGGTGGCGCACATCTATCCCAAGGGCAGCATGATCAAGGACCCGCACAACGCCAAGGCGGTGGCCTACGCGGCGCGGGTGGGCGCCGAACTCGGGGTGGACATCATCAAGACGCTCTGGACCGGCTCCGCCGAGAGCTTCCGCCAGGTGGTGGAGGGCTGCCCCGCGATCGTGGCGCTGGCCGGCGGCGAGATGGGCGAGACGCTGGAGGACTACCTGCGCATGACGCGCGAGGCGCTCGACGTGGGCCTGGGCGGCGTCACCTACGGCCGCTTCGTCTGGCAGCACCAGCATCCCACCGCCGTGATCAAGGCGCTGCGCGCCCTGATCCACGAGAATGCCACCGTGCCGGCCGCGCTGAAGGTGTTCGACGCCGCCGTGACCGCGGAGAAGGCGGCATGAAGGCAGCGGTCCTGCAGGCGCCCAACGACCTGCGCCTGGCCGACATCGCCACGCCGGACGCCGCGCCGGGCGAGCTGGTGCTGCGCGTGCGCGCCGCGACCGTGTGCGGCACCGACCTGCGCATCCTCACCGGCCGCAAGACCAAGGGCGTGCGCTTTCCATCGGTGATCGGCCACGAGTTCGCCGGCGAGGTGGTGCAGGCCGGCGCCGGCGTCACGCAGTTCAAGGCCGGCGACCGGGTCTGCATGGACCCGGTGATCCCGTGCCGGGCCTGCGCCTACTGCAAGAGCGGCCGCGAGAACGTGTGCCTGCACCGGCAGGCGATGGGCTACGAGTTCGACGGTGCCTTCGCCGAGTACATCCGCATCCCGGCCATCGCGCTGGCGGCCGGCAACGTGTTCCGCATGCCCGAGGGCATGAGCTTCGAGGCCGCGGCCCTGGCCGAACCGCTGGCCTGCTGCATCAACGGCCAGCGCAATGCCGGCGTGCAGCTGGGCGACAGCGTGGTGATCCTGGGCGCCGGCCCGATCGGCCTGATGCACGCGGCGCTGGCGCGGGCGGCGGGTGCGCGCCAGGTGATCGTGAGCGAACCGAACGCGGCGCGGCGCCAGGCCGCGGCCGAGCGCGGGGTCGACCACGTCTGCGACCCGGCGGGCACGTCGCTGGCGGAGTTCGTCAAGGCCCGCACCGACGGCCTGGGCGCCGACGTCGTGATCCTCGCGATCGGCGTGCCGCAGCTGGCCAACGAGGCGCTCACCATCGTGCGCCGCGGCGGCCGCGTCAACCTGTTCGCCGGCTTTTCCGCCGGCGACATGTCCAGCATCGACGTCAACCTGATCCACTACGGCGAGCTCATCGTGACGGGTGCCAGCGCGCTCGCCCGCCGCGACTACGAACTGGCGTTGAACCTGCTCGCCAGCGGCCGGATCGACGCCGGCACGCTGATCACGCACCGCTACGAAGTGGCCGACTCGCTGGCGGCGTTCGACGAGGCAGGCAGCGGCCGGGCGCTCAAGGTGGCGATCCGCAATGACTGACGTGCTCCTGGGCATCGACGCCGGCACCAGCTCCATCAAGGTCTGCGCCTTCGACGGCGGCGGCAAGCTGCTGGCCAAGGCGCAGCGCTCGGTGCCGGTGGTCACGCCGCTGCCGCTGTGGGCCGAGATCGACCTGGAGCGCTACTGGGAGCTGGTCGCCGAGGCGATCCAGGAGGTCACGGGCCGGGTCGGCCCGGCGGCGGCGATCGGGCTGTCCACCACCTGTCCGACGACGGTGGTGCTGGACGCCGGCCAGCAGCCGCTGCGGCCTGGCATCGTGTACCTGGACGGACGCGCCGATGAACTGGTGCGCGAGGTCACCGGCACCGACGCGGCCGCCTACCAGCAGCGCACCGGCAACCGCGCCAGTCCGTCGACCTGCTGGGCGGCCAACCTGTTGTGGCTGAGCCGGAACGAACCCGAGCTGTGGTCGCGCGTGCGGCACGTCTGCATGCTCAACGGCTACCTGGGCCTGCGACTGACCGGCTCGCTGGCCCTGGATCCGACGCAGGCTTCCTATTCGGGGCTGATGGACGTGCGCGCGCCGCAACCCGGCCTGTCCAGCGAGTTGCTGGACCTGTGGCAGGTGCCGGCGGAACTGGTGCCGCCCCTGCGCTCGGGCGCCGAGCTGCTGGGCGGCGTGACCGTGGCGGCTTCGGCCAGGACCGGCCTGGCGGCCGGCACCCCGGTGGCCCTGGGGGTGGCCGACACCGTCGCCGCCGCCTTCGCGACCGGCATGCGCGCCAGCGGTGACGTCTTCGAGTCGGTCGGCACGTCCGGCGTGATCACCTTCTGCCTGGACCGCCCGGAGTTCGACGCCTGCTTCCTCAACCGGTACCACATCCTGCCGGGACGCTGGCTCGCGCACGGGGCCATGTCGACGCTGGGCGGCTGTTTCGGCTGGCTGCAAAGCAAGGTCTGGCCGGAGGTCCGTTCGCTGCCGGAACTCGAACGCATGGCCCAGGACTCGGTGCCCGGCGCCAGCGGCGTGGTCTTCCTGCCGTACCTGGCCGGCGAGCGCAGCCCGATCTGGGACGCCGAAGCCAGCGCCGCCTGGATCGGCCTGCGGCTCGGACACACCCGCGCCGACATGGTCCGCGCGGTGTTCGAGGGCGCGGCCTTCGGGCTGCGCCAGATCCTGGAGCGCGCCGAGGCCCGGTGGCAATGGCACCCGGGCAAGCTGGTCGGCGTCGGCGGCGGCGCGCACAGCCGCTTCTGGGCGCAGATCAAGGCCGACATCCTGCAGCTCGAATACGGCATGGCGGAATTCACCGATGCCAGCGCGCTGGGCGCGGCCTTGCTGGGCGGCATCGCCTGCCGCCGCTACGAGGGGCTGGAAGATCCGGCGCTGCCGACGATCCAGGTCGCGTCGCAATACGTGAAGCCGGGATCGCCGGAACGGCGCGCGCTGTACGACCGGCAGTTCACCGTCTTCGCGCAGATGTATCCCTTGCTTGCGCCCTCCATGCACGCGCTCGGTGCCGCCGCCGGGACGCGGCCGGCTGGCTCGTGACCGGCGCGGCGAGCCCGCGCCGCGCAGGGGCGGCGGCGTGAAATCCCAGTCGCTGGCGCTCCCCGCATACCATAGCCTCATGACAGAAGAGGCCGACGACCTGCTGGCGCGCATCATCGACATCGCGATGCGCACCCGCGCCGACAGCAGCGGACGCATCCGGCTGCCCACCGAACGCGAACTCTCCGAGATCCTCGACGTGCAGCGCCCGACGGTGCGCGAGCGGCTGACCATGCTCGAGACCATGGGGTTCGTGCAGCGCCGCCAGGGCAGCGGCACCTACCTCGCCTTGCCGAACTCGCAGTTCCTCCAGCTGTATTTCGAGGTTGGGCTGAAACTGGGCTTCGTCTCCATCGAGCAGATGCAGCGCGCGATGGAGATGATCGGCCTGGAGATGGTGAGCAACGCGGCGATCCATGCGGAGACGGCCGACATCGACCGCCTGGAGCAGATCGTGGAACGAATGAAGGCCGCCCAGGACGTCCACGCCTTCGTCGACGGCCAGTTCGAGTTCCACGCCGGGCTGGCGCGTGCCTGCCACAACCCCGTGATCGGCCTGCTGATCGACGGCATGGCCCGCGTCATCCGCACCGTGCTGTTGAACCGGATGCGCGTGCTGTCGATGGTGCGCGGCGCGTTCGACCGCAATGTCGACGCGCATGCGGCGGTGATCCAGGCGCTGCGCGACCGCGAGCCGGAACTGGCGCGCACGGCGCTGCAGGAATGCTACGCGCTGTGGCGGCGCGAGGCGTCCAAGATCTCGATGCTGCACCTGGCCGAGTAGGCGCGCCCGGCTCGCCCGTCCGGCTCCGGGGGCGGCGGCGCCTCAGTCCGACCTGGTCCGGAACACGAATTCCTGCGGCGCGACCACGTCGCCCGGGTGGCTGGCGCACTTGTACTGCAGCATCGCCTCGCGCACGGCGCTGTGGAAGATGCGCGGCCCCGACAGGATCGTCACCTCCCTCACGCTGCCGTCGCGGATCAGCGCCTGCGCCTTCACCACGCCTTCCACGCCGTCCTGCAGCGCCTTGCGCGGCATGTCCGGTTTCACCTGGGTGGCGCAGGCGACGCTGATGTCCCCGCGCGCGCCCTGCGCGGCGGCCTTGAGGGCGTCGATCAACAGCCTGACAGCCGGCGACGGCTCGCCCAGCGTGGCTACCGCCAATGGCCGCGTGAGGCGCGCCGTCTCGATCACCTTGGACCGGCCGTCGGCCTTGACGAAGCCGCGGCCCAGCGCACCGATGCCGCCCTCGTCGCCGGGCACCATGTCCGCGATGCGCGACAGCGAGGTCAGCGTCTTCACGCCCTTGGCGTAGTCCGCGCCGGCCATGACCTGCTTCTTCACGATGGCGTGCGTGGCGCCGGCGGGAGGCGAAACGTACACGGTGATCGGCAGGTCCCTGCCGCCCACCTGTTTCCAGTTGCCGATCTTGCCGGCATGGATCTCGCCGAGCTGCGCCAGCGTCAGCCGGTTGACTGGATTGCCCGCGTGGACCAGGAACACGATCTCATCGGCGGCCCCGAGATCATGGCCAGGTCGGCGCTGCGCTCGGCCAGGTCGACCAGGCCCCGCCCGGTCGTGTTGCTGGCGACCTGCAGCGTGGTGCCGCTGGATTTCTCGATCCTGTCGCGATTCGGCGCGACGACGGCGTTGACCACGGTGGCGGATCCGGACAGCTTCACCGTTTCCGCCAGCGACGCCGTGGCGGCAATGGCCAGCAGCGCAACGGCCCATGCCAGATGGATCGGTTTTCTCATGGAGGCGCTCCAGAAACGACACCCGCCGCACGGCGAGGGTCGGAGTCATCTTGGCTGAGCGCCGCAGTTGTTTCAACTGGTTACATGCGGTCGAGCGTGAAATTTGCCACGGGAACCCTGCTGGCGCGACCATCGGCCGAGGTCCAGGGCAAAGGGCGCTTGCCGCCCGAGCGACCGACGAGCCCCTATTCGGATTGCGGAGCCTGATCGGACCGGCCGACGCGCCGGCCGGGTTGCCAGCTGGCTGCGGCAGCCACCAGCGGGCCCCACGGCAGTTCGGCCAGGCTGCCATGCTGCTGCTGGGCGCCGGCGACGAGGCGGTTCACGTCCGCGTCGGGAGAGACCACGAGCTGCTGCAAGGCCGCGAGCCCGCTGCATTGCAGGCGCAGCGCGTGGACATGGATCAGCGGCCGGCCCGGCGGCGGCAGCCGCAGCGCGGTGCGCGCCCGCTCGTGGAGCAGCGTGGCCAGGGTTCCGCACCGGTCGCGCGCGGCCGGCGAACTGCACGCCAGGACCTCGTGCTCCTCGACGCACTGGCGCCGCGCCAGCTCGCAGCCGGCGGTGCGCGCCAGGATCGCCTTGGAAAACACGCAGGCGTGCTCGATGCCGCAGCACGGAGAGACGGGAACGCTGGGGTACTTCACGGGCGCCTATCGTCGCCATCTCGCCCGGCTTCGTCTTGCGGCCCGCGCATGTCCGCGGACGAAAGCGGGTTATCGCCGGCCGGCCAGCACCGTCGCCCCGGCGGCAGTAGGCACCGCCGGTACCGACGCGACTCGCCGTTGCCTCAGGCGGGTTGCCGGTGCGACTGCGCCGCCCGGAAGCACTGGTGGGCGCAGTAGTCGACGAGCGCGTCGATCTCGGTCGATTTGTCGAAGACCGCGTCGACGCCGATCTGCGCGCAGCGCTTGCGCACGCTCGGGTTGATGTAGTTGCTGAACACGACGATCTTCTGGGAGGCGCGCCGGCGGCTGATCCGCTCGGCCAGATGGATGCCGCTGCCCTGCTTGAGGAAGAGGTCCACGATCACCAGGTCCCAGCCGTCCTGGTTCGCCTCCAGCCAGCCGAGGGCCTCGTCCTCGGTGGCGCTCGTGCCGGCGACGCGAACGGACGTGAGTTCCTCCAGCGTGCCAACGAGGTTCTCTCGGATGGTCGGATTGTCCTCTATGACGTAGGCTTGGAGCTGCACGGGGGATCGATTCCGGAGGCTGTAGAGCCTGACTCTACGGGGCGGCACCCCGCGGCACATCCGGACGAGCTCCCGTCGTGGCGTAGGAGGCAACCTACCGCCGTAAGCGCAGAATCGCGCAGCACTCTACGATGGCGTCCCAGACCATGACGCTCGGACACGAAAAGACGGACAAGGCGCAGCTGGAACAGATCCACACCCTGCTCAAACTGCTCGAACGCGCGGCGTTCGTGGGCGTGTGGACGCTGGACCTCGCGCGCGAGCGGCTGGAATGGTCCGAACAGCTCGCCGCGATCCACGAGGCGCCGGCGGATTTCACGCCGTCGCGGGCCGAGGCTTTTGCGCTGTACGCACCGGAATGGCGCGACAAGATCAAGTCGCTGGTGGCGGCCTGCGCGACGACCGGCGAGCCCTACGACGAGGAGATGCAGGTCCTCACGCTGAAAGGCCGCCGGCTGTGGGTGCGCACCATCGGCCATGCGGTGCGCGACAGCCACGGCAAGATCCTGCGGATCGAGGGCGCCGTCCAGGAGATTTCGCCGCAGGGCCATCGCGCCGGCACGTTGATGCGCCACACGGTGAGCATGGGTGGCGCGATGAGCGGCGGCGAGGCCTTCGCCACCATCGACCGCGAAGGGCGCTTCACCTATGTCAACGAGGAGGCCGAGAAACTGTTCGCGCGTGGGGCCGACGAGTTGCTGGGCCGAACGATCTGGGGGTGCTTCCAGAAGACGGTGCGGATCCGGCTCGAAGAGGAGTTCCGGCGCAGCATGGCCGCCGGCGAAGTGGTGGAGGTCGAGGAACTGGATGCCCGGCTGTCGGCGCGCCTCGAGGCCCGCGGCTACCCGTTCGGCGGCGGCCTGGCCGTGCACCTGCGCGACGTGACCTCGCGCCACAAGGCGCAGGAGCACCTGCGCCTGCTCGAAAGCAGCATCGCCCGCCTCAACGACATCGTCATCATCACCGAGGCCGGCCCATTCAACGAACCCGGCCCGCGCATCGTGTTCGTCAACGGGGCCTTCGAACGCCGCACCGGTTATCTGCGCGACGAGGTCCTCGGCCGCACCCCGCGCCTGCTGCAGGGCCCCGGCACGCAGCGGCGCGAACTCGATCGCATCCGCGCCGCCATGGAGCAATGGCAGCCGGCGCGCGTCGACCTGGTCAACTACAAGAAGAACGGCGAGCCGTTCTGGGTGGACCTGGAGGTCTCGCCGGTGTGGGACGACGCGCGCCGCCTGACGCACTGGGTGGCGGTGGGGCGCGACATCACCGAGCGCAAGACGGCCGAGGAAAAGATCCAGTACCTGGCGTTCTACGACCCGCTCACCAAGCTGCCCAACCGGCAACTGCTGCTCGACCGGCTGAACCGCGCGCTCTCGAACCAGGACCATCAGCGCGAGGGCGCGCTGATGTTCATCGACCTGGACAACTTCAAGGTGCTCAACGACACCCTGGGCCACCAGAAAGGCGACCAGCTGCTGCAGCAGGTCGCCGAGCGGCTGCGTTCCTGCGTGCACCGCGGCGACACGGTGGCGCGGCTGGGCGGCGACGAATTCGTGATCCTGCTGGAGAACAACCATTACAAGCCGCTCGACGCGAGCGCGGCCGCGCGCACGGTGAGCGAACGCATTCTGGGCAAGCTGGGCGAGCCCTACGTGCTTTCGGGCCACCTGCACCACAGCACCTGCAGCATCGGCGTGACCTTGTTCGGCCGGGCGCCCTGGACCGTGAGCGAACTGCTCAAGCAGGCCGACCTGGCGATGTACCAGGCCAAGAACGCGGGCCGCAACGCGGTCTGCTTCTTCGATCCCGAGATGCAGGCCGTGGCGACGGCCAATGCCACCCTGGCCACCGACCTGCGCCAGGCCTGGCGCGAAGGCCAGTTCCTGGTCGACTACCAGCCGCAGGTGGGCGCGGACGGCAGGATGTCCGGCGTCGAAGCGCTGCTGCGCTGGCGGCATCCGCACCGTGACCTCGTGTCGCCGGTCGACTTCATCTCCACGGCCGAGGACACCTCGCTGATCATCCCGATCGGCCACTGGGTGCTGGAGCAGGCCTGCGCCCTGCTGGCCGAGTGGGCGAAGCGGCCGGACCGCCGCCACCTGAGCATCGCCGTGAACGTCAGCGTGCGCCAGTTTCGCCATCCGGACTTCGTCGACGAGGTGATGACGGCGATCGCCGACGCTGGCATCGCCCCGCACAAGCTGAAGCTGGAGCTCACCGAGAGCCTTCTGGCCGAGGGCATCGAGGTCACCGTGGCGAAGATGGGCAGCCTCAAGGACATGGGCGTCACCTTGTCGCTGGACGACTTCGGCATGGGGTATTCGTCGCTGTCGTACCTCAAGCGCCTGCCGCTGGACCAGCTCAAGATCGACAAGGCGTTCATCAAGGACATCCTGACCGACGCCAACGACGCCGCGATCGCGCGCACCATCATCGGGCTGGCGCAGAGCCTGGGCCTCAGCGTCATCGCCGAGGGGGTGGAGACGGCGCAGCAGCGCGACTTCCTCGCCCTGCAAGGCTGCCTGGAGTACCAGGGTTACCTGTTCTGCAAGCCGCTGCCGATCGACGAGCTGGAGACTTTCATCGACCGACACCTGTCGCCGTGACCGGCCGTGCGCTGCGCGGCGGCGCGCGGGACGCGGCCTGTCGAACCGTTCGAACGCAGGACGGCGGCCCAGGCCGGCGTCTTCAGAGCGGCGCGATCTGCAGCGGCGCCGTCGCCACCGCGCGCGGCAGGCGCATGACCACCTGGTCCGGCCCGCGCTCGAGCGCGACCGACTCGATCTCGGCCAGGGCCTGGACGTCGGCCCACTCGAGCTGCCGGTACCCCGGCTCGAACGGCAACCCCTCGGCCTCCGGCCGCGGCGTCACCCGAACGCTGACCTGCGCCATGCCGCCTGCTAGCTCGGCCTTCACGTGAACCTCGCAGGGGCCCGCGGCGGCGTCGGTCAGGGTGATCAGGGTCGCGGTGAGCAGATGCCGCAAGGCGACGCGCGACACCTCGAAGTCGGTCGCGGCCACGTCCCTGGCCACGGTGAATCCGCGGAAGTTGAAGTTGCTGGCCAGCAGCGCGAGGCATTCGTCCACCCCCTGCGGCAGGCCGATGCCTTCATCCTCGACCGGCTGGATCCAGGCGGCCACCTTCAGGCAGTTCGTCACGGCGTCGCGTGCCAGGCGGTTCAGCTTGGAGATGCTGGCCTGAAATTCGGACGGCGCCGGCGACCCCCGCTCGAGGCGGGCGTTGAGCACCTCGGCCATCATGGCGACGGCCTGCAGGTTCACCACCATGTCGTGCTTGAGGGAGGGGGCAAGGCGGCGCAGCACGCCGTAGCGTGCGGATTCGGCGTTGATGCGCACCCGGCGGACGGCACCGCTGCCTGTGTCCGAGGTCGACTGCTCGGCTGTTACCAACACGGCGTTCCTCCTGCCGGCGTCCGGCCCTCGTGCACCCGCAAGCGCATGGTCATCCTTCAGTTGGAAGCGCGCCGCGGGCGACCCGCGGCGGCGCGGCAAAGCGATGCCTCTGCGGCACCGCGTACCAGACTGTGCCCCAACGGCACCGCGCCCGGCGTAGGAGAGCATCGATGCCGGTGTAGGAGAAGGGTGGCACGCCCGGTCGCGCACCGGGCTATGCTTGCACCATGAACAAGGCGTTCACAAGGGAAAGCGACAGCGCCGACGACGAGGACGGCATCGAGGCCGCGCCGGCCGCGGGTGGCAAGAACTACATGACACCGCGAGGGTACGCGCGGCTGCGGGCGGAGCTCATGCACCTGATCGACGAAGAGCGCCCGCAGGTGGTCGAAGTGGTGCACTGGGCCGCCGGCAACGGCGACCGCTCGGAGAACGGCGACTACCTGTACGGCAAGAAGCGGCTGCGCGAGATCGATCGCCGCATCCGCTTCCTCACCAGGCGCCTGGAGATCGCGGAGGTGACCGATCCGTCGGTGCACCATGGCCGCGACCAGGTGTTCTTCGGCGCCACGGTCACCTACGCCGAGGCCTCGGGCCAGGAGCGCACGGTGACGATCATGGGCATCGACGAGGCGGACAGCGCGAGTGCCCAGGTCAGCTGGATCTCGCCGATCGCGCGCGCGCTGCTCAAGGCGCACGAGGGCGATGTCGTGAAGCTCGCCACGCCCGCCGGCGTCCAGGAGATCGAGGTGCTGGAGGTGAGCTATCCGGCGCCGGGCACGGCGGCGCACTAGGTTCCGCTGCTGCTGCCGCCGCCGCCCGAGCGAGCGCGCTGCACGTTCATCACCGATGGCGTGCGCCGCAATGCGCGCATCACCGCCTCCAGGTGCGTGCGGTCGCGCACCGCGATGACGAAGCGCAGGTCCGTGGCATCCTGGGCCTTCTCGTCACCCATGTCCACATGCGTGATGTCGGCCTCCGCGCTGGCGACGGCGACCGCCACCCGCGCCAGCACGCCCTTGCCGTTGGTCACGGTGACCAGCACGCTGGCCTCGAACGGGCGCACCGGCTCCTCGGCCCACTCGACGCTGATGAAGCGCTCCGGGTCGCGGCTCTGCAGCCGGCGCGCCACCCCGCAATCGTCGCAGTGCACCACCAGGCCTTCGCCGCGGCCCAGGTAGCCGACGATGGCATCGCCCGGCACCGGGCGGCAGCAGGTGGCGAACTGGACCGAGGCGTTCTCGCTGCCGTCGAGGGTGACCTCGCCCTGGGAGACGTTCTCGTGGGCCGTGTAGCGCTCGCGGGTGATCAACAACTGGTCGGGCTTCTCGCCGCGTTCGGCCAGCATGGTCACCAGCCGCTTGGCGACGATGCTGGCGATGCGCCTGCCCAGGCCGATGTCCGTCAGCAGTTCGGCGCGGGTGCGATTGCCGGTGAAGCGCAGCAGCTTCTCCCACATCGCGCGGTGCTCCTCGTCGTCCAGCGGCAGGTTCTCCAGGCCCTCGGCCCGCAGGGCCTGCGCCAGCAGCTTCTCGCCAAGTTCCTGCGATTCGGCCTGCGCCAGCGATTTCAGGTGATGGCGGATCTTGGAGCGGGCGCGGCCGGTGCGCACGAAGCCGAGCCAGGCGGGGTTAGGCGTGGAGACCGGCGCCGTGACCACCTCCACGACGTCGCCGTTCTTCAGCTCGGTGCGCAGCGGCACCTGCACGCCGTTGATCTTGGCCGCCACCGTGCGGTCGCCGATGTCGCTGTGGATCGCGTACGCGAAGTCGACCACGGTGGCGCCGCGCGGCAAGGCCATGATCTGGCTCTTGGGCGTGAAGACGTACACGGCGTCGGGGAACAGGTCGATCTTCACGTGGTCCCAGAACTCCGCCGCGTCGCGCGTCTCGTGCTGGATGTCCAGCAGCGACTGCAGCCACTTCGTGCCCAGGCCCTCGGCGCCCTCGCCGGGATGGTCGGCCTTGTAGAGCCAGTGCGCCGCGACGCCGGACTCGGCCACCAGGTGCATCGCCTCGGTGCGCATCTGGAATTCCACGTTGACGCCGGAGGGGCCGACCAGCGTCGTGTGCAGCGACTGGTAGCCGTTGACCTTCGGGATCGCGATGTGGTCCTTGAAGCGGCCCGGCACCGGCTTGTACATCTGGTGCAGCACGCCCAGCGCGCGGTAGCAGTCCATCACCGTCGGCACGACAATCCGGAAGCCGTAGATGTCGGTCACCTGCGCGAAGCTCAGGTGCTTTTCCTCCATCTTGCGGTAGATCGAGTACACGGTCTTCTCGCGCCCGGCGATGCGCACCTGCATGCCGGCCTGCTCGAACGCCGTCTCCAGCTCGCGCTGCACCTTCTGGATCAGGTCGCGGCGCCGGCTGCGCGCCTTGGTCACCGCCCGGGTCAGGACCGTGTGGCGCCAGGGCCGCAGGTGCCGGAACGCCAGCTCCTGCAGTTCGCGGTAGGTCTGGTTCAGGCCCAGGCGGTGCGCGATCGGGGCATAGATGTCCAGCGTCTCGGAGGAGATGCGTGCCCATTTCTCGCGCGGCACGTCGGCCAGCGTGCGCATGTTGTGCGTCCGGTCGGCCAGCTTGATCAGGATCACCCGCACGTCGCGCGCCATCGCCAGCAGCATCTTGCGGAACGACTCGGCCTGGTTTTCCTCGCGGGTCGTGAACTGGAGCTTGTCGAGCTTGGTCAGGCCGTCCACCAGCTCGGCCACGGCCGGCCCGAAGCGCTCGATGAGCTGCGGCTTGGTGACGCCGCAATCCTCGATCGCGTCATGCAGGAGCGCCGCCATCAGCGCCTGGACGTCGAGCTTCCATTCGGCGCACTGCGCGGCCACGGCGATCGGATGGGTGATGTAGGGCTCGCCGCTGGCGCGGATCTGGCCCAGATGGGCTTCGTCGGCAAAGCGGTAGGCGCGGCGGACCTGCTCGGCCTCGGCGGCATCCAGGTAGTCCAGCCGGGCCGTGAGCGCGGCAAAGCTCGCGGCCGCGGCGTTGGCCGCGGCCGGGCTTGCGACCGGGGCCGCCCCTGGAGGCTTGCCCCTGCCGGACGACGGTTGCAGCACGGCGCTCATGCCCACATCCTAACAAGCGCGAAGCTCGTGAGCGCCAACCAACAAAAAAGCACCGCCAAGCGGTGCCTGTTCGGGGCGGAAAGAGGGCGTCCGGCGGTCAGCCGGGTACCTTCTTGAGCATCTCCAGCCCAACCTTGCCCTGGGCGATCTCGCGCAGGGCCGTCACGCCCGGCTTGTTCTTGCTTTCGATCTTGGGCGCATGGCCCTGGCTCAGCATGCGCGCACGGTAGGTCGCGGCGAGCACCAGCTGGAACCGGTTGGGGATGTTCTGCAGGCAGTCTTCAACGGTGATGCGGGCCATGGCGGGTCTCAGATGATGTGGAGGGCCTTGAACGTCTCCGCTCGGGCGCGGCGTTGCGCCGAGAACTTCAGGCGCTGGGCGTGAACGATCGCCTTCAGGTCGAACAGGGCGCGTTCAAACAACTCATTGATTATAACGAAATCGAATTCCCTGGCCTGGGCCATCTCGTCCGCCGCGTTCTGCAGCCGCAGCTCGATCGTGTCGGCCGTGTCCTCGCCGCGCCGCTCCAGCCGGGAGCGCAGTTCGTCCCAGCTGGGCGGCAGGATGAAGATCAGCACGGCGTTGGCGAAGATGCGCTTGATCTGCAACGCGCCCTGGTAGTCGATCTCCAGGATCACGTCGGCGCCATTGGCGATGCGCTCCTCGATCGCGCGCTTGGACGTGCCGTAGCGGTTGCCGTGGACGAATGCCCATTCCACGAAACCGTCGGCCAGCACCAGCTGGTCGAATTCCTGCTCGGACACGAAGAAGTACTCGCGCCCGTGCTTTTCCTGGCCGCGCGGCGCGCGGGTGGTGTGCGAGACCGAGGGCTGGACCTGCGAATCGAGCTCCATCAGGGCCTTGACCAGGCTGGACTTGCCCGCGCCGCTGGGCGCGGCGACCACGAAGAGGTTGCCTGGGTAATCCACTGGTTCTCGCTTGGCTGGGGCCGGCTATCTTAGCAGTCGGGCTGGGGGCCGGACGGCGGCGCGCCGGGCGCCGAAGACCAGCTTCGCATCATGGCTATTCGATGTTCTGGACCTGCTCGCGCATCTGCTCGATCAGCACCTTCATGTCCACGGAAATGCGGGTCAGCTCCAGCGCCGCGGACTTGGAGCCGAGCGTGTTGGCCTCGCGGTGCAGCTCCTGGATCAGGAAGTCGAGGCGCTTGCCGATCTCGCCGCCTTTCTTCACGAGCCGCTCGATCTCGTCGATGTGCGAGCCGAGCCGCATCAACTCCTCGGCCACGTCGATGCGGATCGCGAAGGCCGTCGCCTCCGTGAGCGCGCGGTCCTGGGCCGTCTCCGGCACGGCGGCGCCGTCGGCCAGCGCCATCGCCTCCTTCCAGCGGTCGAGGAAGCGCGTGCGCTGCTGTTCGACCAGCTGGGGCACGAGCGGCTGCGCCTGTTGCACCAGGTCGCGCAATTGCTTCAGGTGGCCGAGCATCATCGCGGCCACACGGCCCCCTTCGCGCTCGCGCGCCGCCATCAGGTCGTCGATCGTGCCTCGCGCGAGCCGAGGCAGCACTTCCGACCAGTCGGCGGGGCCGGCAGCGTCGCCCTCCGCCAGGCGGATCACTTCGGCGATGCCGAGCGGCCGGGCATCGGGCAGCCAGCTGCGCACCTGGTCCTGCAGGGCGCTGAGACGCTGCAGCAGCCGTGCCGAGGGCTCGCGCAGCGACTCGCTGCCTGGCGATTCGACGTAGCCGCGCACTTCGACCTTGCCGCGCTTGATGCGCGCGGCGACCAGCTCCCGCAGCGCGGGTTCGTGCGGGCGCAATTCCTCCGAAAGGCGAAACGTCAGGTCGAGGAAACGGCTGTTGACCGAGCGGATCTCCAGGCCCAGGCGGGCGCCCTTGACGTCAGCCGCCGACCCCGCTGGCGCGCCACTGTGCTGGGCGCTCGCGTACCCGGTCATGCTGTAAACTGCCATGGACGTGCTGGATCGGTCGGTCGTTGCGGGATTGCGAGAATAATCGGGCCGGGGCCGGACCCTGTATTCTTCAATTATGTCAAAGGTCAAACCAGCCCCGCTTCCGCCCGACACGGTGATCGGCGGCTACCGGGTGGTGCGCAAGCTGTCCTCGGGCGGTTTCGGCGTGGTCTACCTGGCCGTCGACAACGAAGGGCAGCAGGTCGCCGTCAAGGAATACCTGCCCGCCTCGCTCGCCTCGCGGGCGCCCGGCGAGCTGCTGCCGCAGGTGCAGCCCGAAAAGCTCTCGCTGTACCGGCTCGGCCTGAAAAGCTTCTTCGAGGAAGGCCGTTCCCTCGCGCAGATTTCCCACGCCTCCGTGGTGAGCGTGCTGAACTTCTTCCGCGAGAACGAGACGGTCTACATGGTGATGAACTACCTGGAGGGTGCGACCCTGCAGGACTTCATCATCACCGCGCGCGAACTCAAGAAGCAGAAGGTATTCCGCGAATCGACCATCCGCTCGCTGTTCGACGAGGTGCTGCGCGGGCTGCGGATCGTGCACCAGCACAAGATGCTCCACCTGGACATCAAGCCCGCCAACATCTTCATCACCGACGACAACAAGGCGGTGATGATCGACTTCGGCGCGGCGCGCGAAGTGCTGTCCAAGGAAGGCAATTTCATCCGGCCGATGTACACCCCCGGCTTCGCCGCGCCCGAGATGTACCGGCGCGATTCCTCGATGGGCCCCTGGACCGACATCTACGCCATCGGCGCCTGCATCTACGCGTGCATGCAAGGCTATCCGCCGAACGACGCGCCGCAGCGGCTGGAGAAGGACCGCCTGGCGCTGGCGCTGTCGCGCCTGCGCGGCGTCTATTCCGACAACCTGATCGAAGTGGTCGAGTGGTGCATGTCGCTGGACCCGCTGTCGCGCCCGCAATCCGTGTTCGCGCTGCAGAAGGAGCTGAGCCGCGAGGGCGAGCGGCGCTATACCAAGCTCACCGTGGGCGAAAAGATGCGGCTGCAGTTCGACAACATCATCTCGGACACCAAGAAGAACGTGAAGCGCGCCGCCGGCGCCACGGGCTTCGGCGCCCGCGCCAAGTAAGTACATCATGGACCCCCACGCTCACTGGCGTTCGCTGCCCCCCGAGGGGACTTCAGTCTCCTTGAGGCGGCTCGGCGGAGACTGACATGAAGTTCTCCGTGTTCCAGATCAGCCGCAAGGGCGGCCGCGAGAAGAACGAAGACCGCATGGGGTATTGCTACACGCGGGAATCGGGGCTGTTCGTGCTGGCCGACGGCATGGGCGGGCACCCCGAGGGCGAGGTGGCGGCGCAACTGGCGCTGCAGACTGTCTCGGCGCTGTACCAGAAGGAAGCACGCCCGATGGTCAACGACGTGGCGGAATTCCTGGCCACGTCGCTGATGGCCGCGCACCACCAGATCATCCGCTACGCCAGCGAAAAGGGCATGCTGGACACGCCGCGCACGACCATCGTGGCCGCCATCCTGCAGGGCTCGTACGCCACCTGGGTCCACTGCGGCGATTCGCGGCTGTACCTGGTGCGGCACGGCGAGCTGGTGACGCGCACGCGCGACCATTCCTACCTGGAGCAGCAGGCCAGCGCCGGCGTGGTGCGGCTGGACCGCGTCAACCGCAACATCCTGTTCACCTGCCTCGGTTCGCCGAGCAAGCCGGTGTTCGACGTCACGGGGCCGGTGATGCTGCAGCAGGGCGACAAGATCCTGCTGTGCTCGGACGGCCTGTGGGGCACCGTGCCGGACGCCGAGATCGTTCATTGCCTGAGCACCAAGTCGGTGTCGGAAGCCGTGCCCGACCTGGTGGAAGCCGCGCTGCGCAACGGCGGCGAGCACAGCGACAACGTGACGATCGTGGCGCTGGAGTGGGAGACGCCCGACAGCTTCGAGTCCACGCGCGGCGTCTCCACCGACAGCATCATGGACGGCGTGTTCGCCTCCACGATCCAGGCCGGCGTGCTCGACACCGTGGTCGAGGACCTCGACGACGCCGCCATCGAGCGCTCCATCGCCGAGATCAACGAGGCGATCCGGCGCAGTGCCAGCAAGAAAGCATAGCTTTCTTGCTGGCAGGGGCCAGGGGCTAGGGGAACAGCCCCGCGCGCCCAAGCCGGTGCGCCTGGCTTCGGGCGATCGAGGTCATCACATAAGATCGAGTACCAACCTCGCCCTAGCCTCCAGCCCCTTATGAATTTCTCCCGTCCCGGCGGTCGCGCGCCTGACCAACTCCGGCCCGTGCGCATCACGCGCGGCTTCACCATCCATGCCGAGGGCTCGGTGCTGATCGAGTTCGGCAATACCCGCGTGCTGTGCACGGCCTCGGTGGAGGACAAGGTGCCGCCGCACAAGCGCGGCAGCGGCGAAGGCTGGGTGACGGCGGAATATGGCATGCTCCCGCGCTCGACGCACACCCGCAGCGACCGCGAGGCGGCGCGCGGCAAGCAGAGCGGGCGCACCCAGGAGATCCAGCGCCTGATCGGGCGCTCGATGCGCGCGGTCTTCGACCTGAAGCTGCTCGGCGAGCGCACCATCCAGCTCGACTGCGACGTGCTGCAGGCCGACGGCGGTACGCGCACGGCCGCCATCACCGGCGCGTTCGTGGCGGCGCAGGATGCCGTGAACCAGCTGCTCGCGAGCGGACGCCTGGCCGCGTCGCCGATCGTCGGCCCGGTCGCGGCGGTGTCGGTCGGCATCGTGCAAGGCGTTCCGGTCCTGGACCTCGAGTACGTGGAGGACGTCGCCTGCGACACCGACATGAACGTCGTCATGACGGGCGCGGGTCATTACGTCGAGGTGCAGGGCACCGCCGAAGGTGTCGCGTTCACGCGCGCCGAGATGGACCAGCTGCTGCGCCTGGCGGAACAGGGCTGCTCGCAACTCGTGGTGCTGCAGCGCGAGGCGCTCGCTCGTCCCGCCTGAGCCGCCCCGGCAGCGACAGCGCCACGGCCGCGTTGCGGCGCGGCACAATCGACTTCGTCCCATGATCAGAAAGATCGTCCTCGCCTCCAACAATCCCGGCAAGCTGGCCGAGCTGCGGGCCATGCTCGCACCGCTCGGCATCGACCTGGTGGCGCAAGGCGAGCTGGGAATCCCGGAAGCCGAGGAGCCGCATCGCACCTTCGTCGAAAACGCGCTGGCCAAGGCGCGCCACGCCGCGCGCGCCAGCGGACTGCCGGCGATCGCCGACGACGCCGGCCTGTGCGTCGACGCATTCGGCGGGTTGCCGGGGGTGGACACGGCCTACTACGCCACCCGGTTCGGCTATCCCAAGGGCGACGCCAACAACGTGAAGGCGCTGCTGGAGCAGCTGCGCGGCCATGGCGACCGTCGCGCGGCCCTGGTCAGCACGCTGGTGGCGCTGCGCAACCCCGACGACCCGGAGCCGCTGATTGCCGTGGGGCGCGCCGCCGGCGAGATCGCGGCGACGCCGGTCGGCGACCATGGCTTCGGCTTCGACCCCGTGATGTACGTCGCCGAGCTGGGCGGCACCTTCGCCCAGTTGCCGCCCGAGGTGAAGAACGCCAACAGCCACCGGGGCAAGGCGGCCCGCCGCCTGATCGAGCTGATCCGCGAGAACTGGCTGGCATGAGCACCGTCCGCCCGGCCGCCCGAACGGGCGAATTCCCTCCTGGAGGGACAAGGCCGCAGGCCCAAGGGAGCACGATGAGCGACGGCCCCCGAGTCATCCCGGTGTCCGCGGCGGGACGTGCCGTCCAGGACGCGCAGCACTACCTGCGCCCCGGGACGCTGCAGATTCCCGCGCAGCCGCCCCTGTCGCTGTACATCCACCTGCCGTGGTGCCTGCGCAAGTGCCCGTACTGCGACTTCAATTCGCACGAGATGCGCGGCGCAGAAGTGCCGGAGCAGCGCTACCTCGACGCCGTGATCGCCGACCTCGAAGCGTCGCTGGGCATCGTGTGGGGCCGCGAGGTCCACAGCATCTTCATCGGCGGCGGCACCCCCAGCCTTTTCTCGCCCGGCGGCATCGACCGCCTGCTGGGCGACGTGCGCGCCCGCCTGCCGCTCGCGGCGGACTGCGAGATCACCCTCGAGGCCAACCCGGGCACGTTCGAGAAGGACCGCTTCCGCGCGTTCCGGGCGGCCGGCGTCACCCGGCTGTCGGTGGGCGTGCAGAGCTTCGACGACGAGGCCCTGCGGGCGCTGGGGCGGGTGCACGACCGCGCGCAGGCGATCGCCGCGGTCGAGGAGGCGGCGCTGGCGTTCGACACCTTCAACCTCGACCTGATGTATGCGCTGCCGGGACAGGGCATGGCCGGCCTGGAGCAGGACATGGCCCAGGCGCTGGCGCTCGCGCCGCCGCACCTGTCGGTCTACCACCTCACCATCGAGCCGAATACCCTCTTTGCCAGGCATCCGCCGGCGGTGCCGGACGACGACGCCGCCTACGCGATGCTGGACCGGATCACCGAGATGACCGCGGGCGCGGGCCTGCAGCGCTACGAGGTGTCCGCCTATGCCAGGCCGGGCCATCGCTGCTGGCACAACGTCAATTACTGGCGGTTCGGCGACTACCTGGGCATCGGCGCCGGTGCGCACAGCAAGCTCACGTTCGCGCACCGCGTCGTGCGCCAGGTGCGCCTGCGCGAGCCGCGCCTGTACATGGACGGGGCGCTGGCCGGCCGGCCGCTGGCCCAGGACGACGAGGTCGGCCGCGCCGACCTGCCGTTCGAGTTCATGTTGAATGCCCTGCGGCTGCGCGAGGGCTTTGCGCTCGCGCAGTTCAGCGAACGCACCGGTCTGCCGCTCACCGCCATCGCGCGGCCCCTGCAGGAGGCGGAGCGCCTCGGCCTGGTCGAGCGCGACCTGGCCCGGGTGCGGCCGACCACGCGCGGCTTCGATTTTCTGAGCGACCTGCAGGCGCTGTTCCTGCCCGTGGGCGGGCGTCCTTGACCTGCCGCAAATGAACCCGCACCCCGCCGATGCATTCCTTGCATGAGGGGGAGCTGATCAGGCATTTGCGATCCGGGCGGGCGGCACCTAGATTCAAGGCAGCGCCCTGCCCGGAGGCAGCGCCGCCAGAAGGGGCATCGCCCCAAGGAATGACATCGATGAATGCTGCCACGCAAGCCGTCCACAACCGCATGGCCGCCGTGCTCGCCCTTGCCGCCGCGCGGCTGGAGCCGGCCCGCTGCCAGGTGATCCAGCAGATCGCCCCCGAATACTTCCAGCGGCTCGACCCGCAGGACCTTGCCGAGCGCACGCCCGAAGACCTGCTCGGCGCGCTGCTGTCGCACCTGCAGCTGGGCGAACAGCGCCAGCCCGGCCAGCCCACGGTCCGGATCTTCAGCCCGACCCCGGGCGAGGACGGCTGGAGCTCACGGCATTCGGTGATCCACGTCGTCAACGACGACATGCCGTTCCTGGTCGATTCCACCACCCTGGAGATCAACCGCGAGGGCTACACCCTGCACCTGATCGTGCACCCGATCTACGCGGTGCGGCGCGACGCCGGCGGGCGCCTGCTGAAGGTTTCGCCGCGCGACCAGGATCCCGAGGCGCCGCGCGAATCGTGGATGTACGTCGAGATCGACCGGCTGGCCGACGCGCAGCAGCGCGACGCGCTCGCCGAGCGCATCCGCCGTGTCCTCGGCGACGTGCGCTCGGCCGTGGAGGACTGGAAGCAGATGCTGTCGCGCATGCAGGAGGCGATCGGCGGCCTCGAGCGCACCCCCGCCGCCGTGCCGGCGCCGCAGGTCGCCGAGAGCCAGGCACTGCTGCAGTGGCTGGCGGACGACCACTTCACCTTCCTCGGCTATCGCCAGCATGACCTGGTGCAGGAAGCAGGGGGGCCGGCGCTGCGGCTAGTGCCGGGCAGCGGGCTGGGCCTGCTGCGCGAGACGCCCGAGGAGCGGCGCACCGGCGTCGTCACGCTATTGCCGGCGGCCGCCCGGCACGTGGCCACGGTGCCGGCGCCGGTGCTGATGGTGACCAAGGCCAACAACCGCTCCACGGTGCACCGTGCCGGCTACGCGGATTACGTCGGTGTCAAGCGCTTCAACGAGCGCGGCGAGGTGATCGGCGAGCACCGCTTCATCGGCCTGTTCACGTCCACCGCCTACAGCGCCCGGGTCGGCGAGATCCCGCTGCTGCGCGGCAAGGTCGACGCCATCGCCCAGCGGGCCGGCCTGCCGCCGGGCGGCCACCTGTCCAAATCGCTGCACCACATCCTGGGAACCTTCCCGCGCGACGACCTGTTCCAGATCCCCGACGAGGATCTCTACGAGACGGCCATCGGCATCCTCTCGCTGGGCGAGCGCCAGCGCCTGCGCCTGTTCGTCTGGCGCGATCCGTTCGAGCGTTTCGTCTCCTGCCTGGTCTACGTGCCGCGCGAGTCGTTCTCCACGGAGCTGCGGATCAAGTTCCAGCGCATCCTGCTGGCCGCGTTCAACGGCACGGCGATCGATTTCGCGGTGCTGCTGGGCGAGACCGTCTCCGCGCGCATCCACTTCACCGTGCGCACCACGCCCGGCGAGATTCCGCCGTTCGAGCGCAGCGACGTCGAGCGCCGGCTGGCCGCGGCGGCGCGGCGCTGGGACGACGAGCTGCGCGAGCGCCTGGTCGAGGCGCGCGGCGAGGGCGAGGGCCTGGCGCTGTTCAAGCGCTGGGCCGGCGCGTTCCCGCCGGAATACCGCGACCGGGTGCGGGCGGCGCAGGCGGTGCCCGACGTGCGCAAGCTCGCCACCCTGTCGGCCAGGGCGCCGCTCGCGCTGGCGCTGTATCCGCTCGGGTCCGACCCCGGCGCGCTGGGCCTGAAGGTGTACCGGCGCGGTGCCCCGCTGGTGCTGTCCGACAGCCTGCCGATGCTGGAACACATGGGGGCGCGGGTGCTCTCCGAGGCGAGCTACCGCATCGGCGACCAGCAGGGCGACGACGCGATCGCCATGCACGACTTCCTGCTGCAGGCGCCGCTGCACGACGAATTCGACATCGACACGCTCGCCCCCCTGTTCGAGGAAACCTTCGCCAGGGTGCTCAACGGCGAAGTCGAGAGCGATGACTTCAACCGGCTGGTGCTGCTCGCGGCGCTCTCCGCCGACGACGTGCTGGTGCTGCGCGCCTACGCCAAGTACCTCAAGCAGATCGGCTTCGCGCAGTCGCAGGCGACCATCGCCGCGACGCTGACCGCGCACCCGCGCATCGCACGGATGCTGGTCAGCCTGTTCAAGCTGCGCTTCGACCCGCAGCGGCACGACCATGACGGCGCCACCTCGCAGGTGCATGCCATCGAGCAGGCGCTGGAAAAGGTCAGCAACCTGTCCGAGGACCGCGTGCTGCGGCAGTTGCTGGCGCTGATCCAGGCGACGCTGCGCACCAACTTCTGGCGCACCGGGACCGGCCATTCGGGCGCGCCGGGCCCGCGCCGGACCTTCCTCAGCATGAAGCTGGACTCGGCGCGGGTGCCGGAGCTGCCGCAGCCGCGCCCGCTCTACGAGATCTGGGTCTATTCGCCGCGCTTCGAAGGCATCCACCTGCGCGGCGGGAAGGTGGCGCGCGGCGGCCTGCGCTGGTCGGACCGGCCCGACGACTTCCGCACCGAGGTGCTCGGCCTGGTCAAGGCCCAGATGGTCAAGAACACGGTGATCGTCCCGGTGGGTTCCAAGGGCGGGTTCGTGCTGAAGAAGGCGCCGCCCGCCGGCGACCGCGAGGCGTTCATGCGCGAAGGCATCGCCTGCTACCAGGACTACCTGCGCGGCCTGCTGGACCTCACCGACAACCTGGTGGACGGCAAGCCGGTGGCTCCGCCGCAACTGGTACGCGTCGACGGCGACGACCCTTACCTCGTCGTCGCGGCGGACAAGGGCACCGCGACCTTCTCCGACCACGCCAACCGGATCAGCGCCGAATACGGCTTCTGGCTGGGCGATGCCTTCGCCTCGGGCGGCAGCGCCGGCTACGACCACAAGGAAATGGGCATCACGGCGCGTGGCGCCTGGGAGAGCGTCAAGCGCCACTTCCGCGAGCTGGGCATCGACATCCAGAGCACCAGTTTCACCGTGGCGGGCGTCGGTGACATGTCCGGCGACGTGTTCGGCAACGGCATGCTGCTGTCGCCGCACATCCGGCTGGTGGCCGCGTTCGACCACCGGCACATCTTCATCGATCCGCAGCCCGACGAGGCGGTTTCGCTGGCCGAACGCCAGCGGCTGTTCGCGCTGCCTCGCTCCTCGTGGGCCGACTACGACGCCAGCCTCGTTTCCGAAGGCGGCGGCGTCTGGGCGCGCTCCGAGAAATCGGTGCCGGTCTCGCCCCAGGCGCGCGCCGTACTGGGCATCACCGCGGAACGGCTGCCGCCCAGCGAGCTGATCTCCGCCATCCTGCGCGCGCCGGTGGACCTGCTGTACAACGGCGGCATCGGCACCTACGTCAAGGCCAGCAGCGAGAGCCATGCCCAGGTCGGCGACCGGGCCAACGATTCGCTTCGCATCAACGGCGGCGAGCTGCGCTGCAAGGTGGTGGGCGAGGGCGGCAACCTCGGGCTCACCCAGCGCGGCCGGGTCGAGGCGGCGCTCGCGGGCGTGCGGCTGTATACCGACGCGATCGACAACTCCGCGGGCGTGGACACCTCGGACCACGAGGTGAACATCAAGATCCTGCTGGGTCTGGCGATCGGCGACGGCATGCTGACACTGCAGCAGCGTGACGAGCTGCTGCCGACGATGACCGACGAGATCGCCTCGCTGGTGCTGCGCGACAACTATTTCCAGACCCAGGCCCTTTCCGTGTGCCGCGCCCTGGCGCCGGGACTGCTGGAGGAGCAGGCGCGCTTCATCCGCTTCCTGGAGAAGGCCGGGCGCCTGCATCCGGCGATCGAGTTCCTGCCCAGCGAGGACGAGATCGCGCAGCGCAAGGCCCGCGGGCTGGGCCTCACGGCGCCGGAGCAGTCGGTGCTGCTCGCGTACGCCAAGATGTGGCTGTCCGACGCCATGGTCGACTCCGAACTGCCCGAGGACGCGTGGATCGCCAGCGCGCTGTACCGCTACTTCCCGGCGGCTCTGCGCGAGCGCTTCGGCGCCGCCATTGCCCGCCACCCGCTGCGCCGCGAGATCGTCGCCACGCACGTGGTCAACAGCATGCTGAACCGGGTCGGCCCGACCTTCGTGCACCAGATGGGCGAACTCACGGGCAGCACGCCGCCACAGGTGGTGAAGGCCTACCTGCTGGCGCGCGAAGTGTTCAACAGTGTCGAGCTGTGGCGGCGCATCGAGTCCCTGGACAACAAGGTGGCCGACAGCGTGCAGCGCGATCTGATCGTGGTCTGGCGCGGCCTCATCCACCGTGCGACCGCCTGGTTCCTGCGCTCGCGCCACCTGGACGAGGCCGCGGGCAGCGCGGCGCAGCGGCTCGCGCCGGCGGTAGGCGTGCTGCGGCGGCAGATCGAGCCGCAACTCGGCCAGGCGGCGCAGGTCGAAGCCTGGGTGGCTGCCGGCGTGCCGGCCGACCTGGCGCGGCAGGTGGCGGCCGCCGACCGGCTGTTCAGCGCGCTGGACATCGCCGAAATCGCCGGCGCCGGCCGCGCCGACCTGGAGGTGACGGGCGCCGTCTACGCCGCCACCGGCGAGCGGCTCGGGCTGGAGCAGCTGCGCCGGCAGATCGAGGCGTTCGGCGCCGCCAGCCACTGGCAGCATCTCGCGAAGGTCGCGCTGGCCGACGATCTCGCGGACCTGCAACGCTCGATCACGCTCGACGTTGTCAACGCCGGCAGCGGCGACGCGGCGCAGCGGCTGCAGGCGTGGGAGCAGCGCAGTGCCGCGGCCATCGCGCGGGCGCGCCGGCTGCTGGCCGAGCTGGCCGACACCAGCGCCGCCGACCTCGCCATGTTGTCGGTCGCGTTGCGCGAGCTGCGGCAACTCGCGTGACCCGGGCGGGGGCCCGTCGCGGGCTCCCGCTGGCCAGCTCAGCCGCGCAGGCCATTTCCTACAGACCTTACCCCCTGACACCTACATGGTCGTTGTTGAGGCATGCGCTAGATTGGCATGGTGAGCTTCGGCGCCAGCGCCGGGTGAGGTTGCAGATGGAAAAATCAGGCAGGAGCGAACGGACGGATCGCGATCGGCGGGAGCCCAAGCCCCGTGAAGCGGGCGGTGCTCGTGACGCGGGCAGCGGCGAAGGCGCCGCCAGCGCACTCGCCACCCTGCGCGAGCTCGAGCGCAATCGCAATGCCTGCGCCCCCGCGGAGGACGTGCCCGGCGAACGGCGTGACACCTCGTCCAGGCCGGACGGCTCGTAAGGGCAGGCGCAAGCCCCGGTCGGGGCGACCCGGGTTCGCGCCGGCAAGAGGCGGCGCCAGCGCGCCGCCTCTTGCTTTGCTATTTTCCGAATACCAGGAACAGCGCGTCGTCGGTCGTGGCGTGGCGCACCTGTGCGTTGTCGAAGGCGGCAAAGCCGAACGGATAGCGTGCCGACAGGTTGCTGAATTGCACGTCGAACTTGCTGCCGGTAACCAGCTTGCGGCTGGCCACGGCGGTGATCACGCCGTTCTCCCACTTCTGGGCGACCTTCACGTCGGCGCGGTCGCCCTTCAGGCCGTTCATGAAGAACGACGCCACTTCGTCGCCGGCCTTGAAGTTGTCGACGAACGCCACTTCCTCGCCGCGTCGGATGCCGTAGCCGCCGCCCGCGTTGGCCGCCTTGCCGCTCTTGACCATGAATTCAGGCTTGCCGTTGACCAGCTTGATCGGCGTGTAGTCGCCTTGCGCGTCCTCGTTCTTGCGGCCGGCGTTGGGCGACTTCTGCGGGTCGTAGCGGGTGTCGTCGACGTACTGGTCGTCGACCAGGCCCACGGGGATCGTGCGCTGGCCCTTGGCGTGCCAGATGTCGCCGAGTTCGCCCGGCTTGCTGGTGTACTTGTTGCCGTACGGCTTGCCCTGGCCCAGGTGGCAGGTCACCGCGCAACCCTGGTCCTCGAAGCCCTTGATCGAGTTGTTGATCGACCAGAGCATGGCCCACTTGTCCTCGTAGTACACGTTGTCGTCGCCGCCCTTGTTGGCCGGGTCCTTCAGCTGCTTCCACGAACCGTCGGCCTGCTTCTGGTAGGGTCCGCGGCGCACCGAATCCGTGGGGTCCTTGTACTGCACGAGCATGTACAGCGTGTCGCCCGTATACACCGCCTTGAGCGTGCCGCTGGTTTCGCCCTTCACGAAGTTGGCGCCGTCGCTGAGCGACACGGCGAGCGGCTTCGCCTGGGCCCACGCCGCATCGGCCGCCAACGCATTCATGTTGGGCGCGGCGGCCACTTTGACCGCCACCAGCGTGTTCGGGGCGGCGGCCTGCTGGCCGACGCCCTGGCAGCCTGCCAGGGCCAGGGTTGCAACGACGGCGGCAGCGGTGCTGCGCAGCTTGTGACTCATAGATCGCTCCATCAATGCCATGAACTCCGGAGCGGGACGTCGCCTGACGAGTGCGATCCCCTCCGGCCCAGTTCCATTGGCTACCGGATCGCCTTCGCCGGTCTTGAGATTTCTCATGCGCGAGGCCGGCTTTTTCGAACCGGTGTTGAGCCAGATCATGTCGCCCTGGGTCCGGATTTGCGCTGCGGGCTGGCGGAGAGTGTGAGATTCGAACTCACGGACGCCTTTCGGCGTCGCCGGTTTTCAAGACCGGTGCATTCAACCGCTCTGCCAACTCTCCGGAGGCAGAGAGTTTACCGCCCAGGTCACTGGGGAGTCGCGGTAGGCTCCCGGCGCTCGGCGCTCCGGGCTGCGCTGCGCGGCGATCCGGACAACATGTAGCCGGCCGCGAGCAGGGCACCGGCGCCGAGCACGAAACCGCCCGCGCTCATCGAGCGCGCCATGCTGCCGGCCAGCTCGCCGCCGCGCGAGGCCGTGAGCTGCAGCCTGCGCCTGGCCATTTCGGCGCCGAGCTCGCCCAGCTGGTCGGCCAGCACCCGTTCGGCCGTCGGCAGCAGGAGTGTCTCCTCGTCGGCGACATGGTGCAGAACCGCGTTCATCAGCTGGAAGAAGGTCTCGTCGAACCTCGCTTCCTCGGCGTTGAGATTGCGCAGCTGCGCGATCAGGCGCCGCACCTGGTCGTGCTCCGGCACGCTCTTCTGCATGAACTCGCTGTCCGCGATGGCGCGCATCGCCGGATAGAAGATCTCTTCCTCCAGCTGCGCATGGATCTCCAGCGCCACGCACAAGATGTCGGCCAGGCCCTTCTTCACGCGAGGTGCCGTGTCCGGATGGTACTGGTGGAAGGTGGTGAGGACATGCGTGTGATCCATGCGGATCATGGTGGTCACGCTCGGGCTCATCCGGCTGAGCAGTTGGTTCATGGCGGTCCCCGGTCGGTTCGTCAGCCGCCTATTGAAACGCCGTGCGGCCGTCCCGCGTGTCGGACGCAGGCTCGTCCTTGCCCGAACGCGCAACTGTAGGCAGGTGCCTACCGCCGCCCGTTGGGTGCCTACCGGCGCGGCGCCGGGTGCTTACCGGAACTGGCGCCCGCGTCGTGCATGCGCCCCGGCCACGCGCGGCTTAAGGTGCACGCATCGTCAACTCGTGGAGATCAAAATGCCCGTCATCCTCTGGCTGCTCGGTGTTCCGCTCGTCGTGATCGTCCTGCTGATGCTGTTCGGCGTGCTCTGATGCAGGGCGGGAGCGTGCCGGCGCGCCACGCGCGCCGGCCCCCGGCCGCCATGCTCAAGGCATCTTCCTGACCTGTTCGAGCTGATCGAGATTTCGCCCCGACAGTTCGCCGCGATCGCCATCCGCGACCTCGTGGCCGGCCGGCGGCCCGTGCGCGCTGCCGTCCTCCCGGTTGCCATAGGGCTGCCGCCCCTTGCCGTCGTCCCAGGAAACTTCGCTGGGAGCGCCGTGTTCGGCCTTGCCCGTCTTCTTCGTGTCCTCGGGACCGGTGTCGTTCATGCGGCGCTCCTTGCATTGCGGCTGGTGGAGGCAGCGGCGTACAAGCCCTGGCCGCGGCCCATGTCCAGCATTCCGGGCAGCACGTAGGCCACGCCGGCCTGTTGGCGGAAGGCGTGCAGGTGTTGCCGATGGAACTCGCTGGCGACATGCAGCGAGCGGCCATGGCGGTCGCGGTGGTAGTGCACCGGCACCGGCCGGCCCTTCCAGTCGGGGGACGCGGCCAGCAGCGACAGCGTGTCCCGCTCGTTCGCCCACACGATGACCCCCACCCGCGCCGAGCGGCGGGTGTCGGCCACGAAGCGGCCGGCCGGCGCGCTGTCGTCCGTCCACTCGGGGCCGCGCAGGATGGGCGTGCTGCCGGCCAGCCGGCCATTGCCGTCGAACGCGAACACGCGGCCGCGGGCCTGGTCGATCACCACGAACGGCAGGCTGGCATGGTCGTTGGACCGGATGGCCCAGGCGGCGATCTTGCGCACCTCGGCCGACCAGCCTTCGGTGGCCAGGTCGCGGTCCAGGACACTCATGGCTGCGTCGGTCGCCGACCGGGCCTGCTGGTCGTACATCACGCCGAAGCCGAGCAGCGAGGCCAGCAGCGCGCCGGCGAACAGGAGTCCGGCCGGCGCGGCGATGGAACGTCGTTGGATCACGGGGATACAGGGTAGCGGCGTTGTCGGACGCACTTGTAGGACGATGGCGCGTTGACACCATGTTGCAGTGCGGCGGACCCAGGAAAAAGCCGGGCGCGCGGCCCGGCTGTTCGTGTCGGCCGCTCGCGCGGCCGGGTTCACGCCGTCATGGCAGGAAGTTGAGGTTGCCCGACGTCGTGCTGGTGCCCAGCGTCACGGAGCGCTCGACGGCAGTACGGCCCGGCGCTTCGGCGCGCAGGGTGTACTTGCCGGCGGCGGCCGTGTCCGGCGTCAGCGTCGCGGTGGCGGTGCCGGCCGCGTACGTGCCCTTCAGCGGGGCCGCCAGCGGCAGCCGCATGCTGTACGTGGCGTTGGTCGCGTCGACGGCGCGGGTCGCCACCTCGATGGTGGGCCCGCCGGTCAGCAGCTGCAGCGCGCGCACGTCGGCGTCGGTCACCGCCACCGACGAGGTGGTGCTGCCCGAGACCGTGGTGGCCGTCACCGTACCGGTGACGTCAGCCATCGACGAAACCGGCGGCGCGAACGCCGTGGCGGTGCCGTTGACGACCGTCGTCGTGGTGCCGGCCGGGACGCCGGTGAGCACCGTGGTGGCGCGGCCATCGGACGTGATGACCAGCGTGTACGTGCCGGCCGGCAGGAACGGAATGCTGAACTTGCCGGTGGCATCCGGCACCGTCGAGCGCACCGTGGCGCCGTTTTGCTGCGCCGCGACGGTCGTGCTGCTCAGCGACAGGGTCGTGGTGACGTACCCCGTGACGCCGCTGACCACGCGTGGCATGACCGAGACCACCGGCTTGAGGTTGTAGCGGCCGGAATTGCCCGCCTTCACCACCGACTTGCAGGCGTCGAAATCGAGCACCACGTCGGCCATCTGGCCGGCCGCGACGTCGACGTTCGCCTTCAGCTTCAGCCCGCTTTGCATCGCGCTGGGCGTGGCCAGGGCCGTTTCGGCACCGCCGATCGGCTTGACGGAATTGGCCAGCGCGCCGCTGCCCGAGGCGGTGTTCTCGGCGAGCACGAGCCGGATCTGCGAATAGCGTCCCGCCGCGAGCGGCATGTTGCCGAGCTCTTCGAGCACGCCGTTGGTGAGCGTCACGAGGTCGATGCGCTTGGGCGGCGACACCACCAGCTCGCTCCAGCCGCCGTCGTTGTCGCCGGCCGTGCCGCTCTGGTGCACGCGCACCTTTTCCACGGTGACGAACACGTTTTCGTAGCAGCTGGGCGCATCGGTGATGGCCAGCCGCAGGCTGCCCTCGCCGCCGGGGGCGTCGCCGCCGCCGCCGCCGCACGCGGCCAGCGCCGCCGCCGCGCCGATCACTGCCAGCCAGCGCGCCGCGCGGGCGCGATCCGGCTTCATCGTGTTGAGGCTCATCTCGTCTCTCGGTTGTTGGGGGAGGGTCGATCGTCAACCCAGGGGCCGCGCGGCTTGTGTGAGAACGTGACGAAAAGCACGGCAAACCCCTGCTTCCGCGTGAAATCGTTACCTTCGTACGCCGCCGGTAACAATCGGGTGTGCCCGCCCGGCCACAAAAAAGCGGGCCTTCGAGGCCCGCCGCGTCCCGCTTCGACTGATTCCTGTCGCCGCCTATTTCGACGGCACCAGCACGACCGGGTCGTCGGTCTTCGGATGGATGGTGACCGAGGGCGCCCCGGGCGGCAGCACCACCGTTTCCACTTCGCGCAGCACGCCGCCGCCGCCGACGCTGCCGCTCGTGCTGCCATAGCCCATCATGCGCGCCTGGCAGGCGGCCTTGTCTTCCCCGGCCAGCGCGTCGCAGCGCGCGACCTTGTTGGCGTCGAACCGGGCACCCGCGTTGTCGAGCGCGCCGCGCTTCTTCTCGGCCTGGGCGTTGCGCGCCTCGCGCAGGCAGGTCTCGCGGTCCTGCTGCGTGCTGCCCGTCAGGCACGCCTGGACTTCCTTCTCGTAATTCCCGGTCGCGTCGATGCCCGTGGTGCCCGAGGCGACCTGCGCGGTGGCGGCGGTGACCGCCAGCAGCGCGGCCACGCCGAACGACACGAGGCTCTTGCGCGAGCGGGCGCCGTCGATTGCTTTCATCGTGATCTCCTTCGCGTGTTTTTCGATGCCTGCAGTCTAGGAACGGCGTCTGCGCGACCGTGCCGGAGAGCGCACCGCGTTCGCGGCGGCCGCCGGCCGGTGCCACCGTAGGACGCCGCTTGCATGCGGCGGCCCGTCTTCAGAGTGGCGTGCCGCCGAGCCCGCCGGCTCATCAGGAGTAGGGCGCGTCCGACGCGGCGACGCGATGCCAGCGCACGGGGAGCCTCTGCGGCCGACTACGCCGTGCCAGAGCTCCCACGACCATATTGCGGTTCACCGGCCGTTCGTTTTGGCGGCGGGTGGCCGGAACCCCCCGGCGGGTGCCGGCCCGCTATCGACAACACGCCGTTCGCGGCATAGGAGTCTCAGATGAATTTCATTATTTGGTTGATCGTCGGCGGTATCGTCGGTTGGCTCGCCAGCCTCATCATGAGGACGGACGGCCAGCAGGGGATCCTGCTCAACATCGTGGTCGGCATCGTCGGCGCCTTCATCGGCGGCTGGCTGATCTCGCCGATGGTCGGCACCGGCACCATCAACGACGGCTTCAGCATCGGATCGTTCGTCGTCTCGCTGATCGGCGCCGTCATCCTGCTGGCCATCGTCAATCTGTTCCGCCGCGGACGCGTCCGCTGAACGGCACCGCCCGGCGGCACTCCTTCTCGAGCGCGATGAAAAAAGGGCGAGCCCGGCCGGGCTCGCCCTTCTTGCGATTGATGCGCCCGGCTCAGGCGTACGCGACGCCTGCCGCGGCCAGGGCCGCCATGTTGAGCACGCGGCGCACCGTCGACGAAGGGGTGAGCACGTGCACCGAAGCGGCCGCGCCCAGCAGCATCGGGCCCACCGTGATGCCGTGGCCGCCGGTCATCTTGAGCACGTTGAACAGGATGTTGGCCGAGTCCAGCGTGGGGCAGATCAGCAAGTTGGCCTCGCCCGACAGCGTGCTGTCCATCAGCGCGCCGCGCCGCACGACATCCGACAGCGCCGAATCGCCCTGCATCTCGCCGTCGCATTCGACGTCGGGCGCCATCTTCGAGAACAGGTCGCGCGCCAGCCGCATCTTGCGCGCCGAGCCGCGCGTTGACGAGCCGAAGTTGCTGTGCGACAGGAAGGCCACCTTCGGCGGCAGGCCGAACCGGCGAACCTCGTCGGCCGCCATCACGGCGATGCTGGCCAGCAGCTCGGCGCTCGGGTCGTCGTTGACGTAGGTGTCGGCGATGAACAGCGTGCGTTCCTGCAGCATCAGCGCATTGAGCGTGGCGAAGCCGGGCGCGCCCTTGGCGGTGCCGATCACGTTGCGGATGTGATCGAGGTGCTGGTCGAACCGGCCGACCAGCCCGCACAGCATCGCGTCGGCGTGGCCCAGGTGGACGGAGAGCGCGCCGATCAGCGTGTTGGAGCGCCGCACCGCCGCCTTGGCGGCCTCGGGCGTGATGCCCTGGCGGCCCATCATGCCGTGGTAGGCCTCCCAGTACTGGCGGAACCGGGTGTCGCTTTCCGGATTGACGCACTCCACGTCCTGGCCCAGCTTCATGCGCAGGCCGGCCTTCGCGATGCGCGCTTCGATCACGGCCGGCCGGCCGATCAGGATCGGCGTCGCGATGCCGTCTTCCAGCGCCGATTGCGCCGCCCGCAGCACGCGCTCGTCCTCGCCTTCGGCGAAGGCCACGCGCCGCTTCGTCGGCGCGGCCTTGGCGGCCTCGAACACCGGCCGCATGATCATGCCGGTCTGGTAGACGAAGCGCGTCAGGCTCTGGCGATAGGCTTCGAAGTCGGTGATCGGGCGCTCGGCCACGCCCGACTCGGCCGCGGCCCTGGCCACGGCGGGCGCGATGCGCAGGATCAGGCGCGAGTCGAACGGCGTCGGGATCAGGTAGTCCGGGCCGAACGACAGTTCCTTGCCGGCATACGCGTTGGCCACTTCCTCGCTGATGTCCGCCTTGGCCAGGTCGGCGATCTCGCGCACGCACGCCAGCTTCATCGCATCCGTGATCTTGGTCGCGCCGCAATCCAGCGCGCCGCGGAAGATGTAGGGGAAGCACAGGACGTTGTTGACCTGGTTCGGATAGTCCGAGCGGCCGGTGGCGATGATGCAGTCCGGTCGCGCGGCCTTGGCCAGCTCCGGCCGGATCTCGGGCTCGGGATTGGCCAGCGCCAGGATGATCGGCTTGGGCGCCATGGTCTTGACCATGTCCGCCGTCAGCACGCCGGCCGCGGAGCAGCCCAGGAACACGTCCGCGTCCTTCACGGCGTCCGCCAGCGTGCGGCCTTCGGTGTTCTGCGCGTATTTCGCCTTGGACTGGTCGTAGCCGCCGGGCCGCCCTTCGTAGAGCATGCCCTTGGAGTCGCAGACGTAGACGTTGCGCCGCTTCACGCCCAGGCCCACCATCACGTCCAGGCAGGCGATCGAGGCCGCGCCGGCGCCGGAGACGGCGATCTTCACTTCGTCGATCTTCTTGCCCACCAGTTCCAGTCCGTTGAGCAGGGCCGCCGAGGAAATGATGGCGGTGCCGTGCTGGTCGTCATGGAACACCGGGATGTTCATCCGGTCGCGCAGCTTGCTCTCGATATAGAAGCACTCCGGCGCCTTGATGTCCTCGAGGTTGATGCCGCCCAGCGTCGGCTCGAGCGCCGCGATGATCTCCACCAGCTTGTCGGGGTCGGTCTCGGCCAGTTCGATGTCGAACACGTCGACGCCGGCGAACTTCTTGAACAGGCAGCCCTTGCCTTCCATCACCGGCTTGCCGGCCAGCGGACCGATGTTGCCCAGGCCGAGGACGGCGGTGCCGTTGGTCACCACGCCGACCAGGTTGCCGCGCGACGTGAACTGCGCGGCAAGCGATGGATCGGCCTGGATGTCGAGACAGGGATAGGCGACGCCCGGCGAATACGCGAGGGACAGGTCGCGCTGGTTCGACAGCGGCTTGGTCGGGGTGACCGAAATCTTGCCCCGCGAGGGCAGCCGGTGATACTCGCGCGCGGCCTCGCGCAAGGCCTGTTCGGCCTGGGACAGTTCTGCAGCCATTGATATCTCTCCTTCTTGCTCAGCTTCTCAGCAAGCTGAAACGCTACTCCATGATGCGGCACGGCGAAACGGCTGAACACAACCGGCCGTCAAAAAAGCATGCTGATCGTGCAATGCCTTGCTTTGCGTCATGGTTTTTCGCTTCGCCGGCGCACGATGCCGCCGGGTCGCCATTCAGCGTACACGCACTTCGGCGCTGGTGGCGGCAAGGTGCTCCATCGCCGCGGCGGCACCGCTTTCGCGCACCCGTACTCCCGCCAATTTGAGCCCCATCTCGCAGCCGCCGATCGCCGCCAGCAAGGAGAGGTCGTTGCAGTCGCCGAGGTGGCCGATGCGGAACATGCGGCCCTTCACCTTGCCCAGCCCGGTGCCCAGCGACAGGTTGAAGCGCCGCCAGATGAGGTCGCGCACGCGGTCGGCATCGACGCCTTCGGGCATCATCACGCCGGTGAGCACCGGCGAATGGCAGGCCGGGTCGGCGCACTGGATCTCCAGGCCCCAGGCCTGCACCGCGGCGCGGCAGGCCTGCCCCAGGCGCGCATGGCGCGCGAACACGTTCGGCAGCCCCTCGGCCTGCAGCATCTCGAGGGACTCCGTCAGGGCGTACAGCAGGTTGGTGTTCGGCGTGTACGGCCAATACCCCGTCCGGTTCGCCTCGACGATCTCGTCCCAGCCCCAGTACGAGCGCGGCAGCCGCGCCGACTTCGACGCGCCCAGCGCCTTCGGCGACAGCGCGTTGAAACTGATGCCCGGCGGCAGCATCAGGCCCTTCTGCGAGCCGCTGACCGTCACGTCGACGCCCCACTCGTCGTGCCGGTAGTCCACGCACGCGAGGCTGGAGATCGTGTCCACCATCAGCAGGGCCGGATGGCCGGCGTCGTCGATGGCGCGGCGCACCGCCTGGATGTCGGACGTCACGCCGGTCGATGTCTCGTTGTGCACGACGCACACCGCCTTGATCGCGTGCCCGGTATCGGCGCGCAGCCGCTCGGCAATGCGCTCGGCATCCACGCCGCGGCGCCAGCCCTGCGCGCCGGGCAGCCCGAGGAATTCCGGCTGCAGGCCCAGGCGCAGCGCCATCTTGTGCCACAGGCTGGCGAAGTGGCCGGTCTCGTACATCAGCACCGCATCGCCGGGGCTGAGCGTGTTGACCAGGGCTGCTTCCCAGGCGCCGGTGCCGGAGCCGGGATACACCACGACCGGATGCTGCGTCCGGAACAGGGTCCGCAGCCCTTCGAGCACGCGCAGTCCCAGCGCGCCGAATTCCGGGCCGCGGTGGTCGATCGTCGGGTAGCTCATCGCGCGCAGCAGCCGGTCCGGCACCGGGCTGGGTCCCGGAATGTGGAGGAAGTGGCGGCCGGCGGGATGGAAGTTCAGGTTCAACATGGGCGCTCCTTGGCTGTCGCAGACGCTGCGGCCCGGCTTCACTCGCGGAAGATCGCCTCCAGGTCCACGTCGACGGCGTGGCTGTCGAGGTCGAGGCTGTGCTCGATGTGATCGAGATGGGCCAGCATCAGTTTTTCGGCGCGGGCGCGGTCCCGCTTCGCGATCGCCTCGATGATCAGGTCGTGCTCGTCGTTGCGGCAGCTGGTCGAGGTGGGCGCGTCGTAGAGAAAGATCGTGAGGCACGTGAGCATGCACAGTTCGCGCATCGTGCGGGCCAGGGCCGAATTGCCGGCCAGTTCGGCGGACAGGGTGTGGAACTCGCCCGACAGACGCACCATCGCGCGCTTGTCCTCGCGCCGGTGGGCATCGGTCTCGAGTTCCTGGTGCTGCCGCAGCCGGGCGATCTTCTCCGGCGTCAGGGTATCGATCAGTCGCCGCAGCACCGCCGGTTCGATCAGGCGCCGCGCCTCGAACACGTCGCGGGCCTGTTCCGTCGTCGGCTTGGCCACGAAGGCGCCGCGCTGCGGAAAGAGCTCCACGATCTGTTCGTGCGCGAGCCGGGCCAGCACCTCGCGCACGCGGGCGCGGCTGACGCCGAAGATGTCGGCCAGTCGCTCCTCGCCCAGCTTGGTGCCGGGGTGCAGCCGGTGTTCCAGGATCGCGACGTAGATGCGCTCGTAGATCTCGTCGACCGTGTTCTCGCGCTCGATGCGGCGGGTGTTCTTGCGCGCGGTGGCGGGCATGGGCGGGGCGGGGGTGGCCAGGGGCGTGTGCATTCTAGCGACGGCCCTGCGGCGTCGCGGCGTCACCAGGTCCACGGCAACCCCTTCGGGCTCATTTCTTGCGAACTCCCCGCGTCACCGGCCCGGTCGGGCCGGTTCGCACCAGACTGTGACACTGCATGCACCATATTGTCAACATCCATGTAGACAAAGTGGCGCGGCGCGGCCGCGCTTCCAGGCGATCGTGGCTTTGCAAGCGCCATCCGCCAGGATCAGCGTCCGACTGCACAGGTCGGGAGTTGACGAATTCCGATTGCTTCCGGAGAATGCCGCCGAACGGTTGTCGACAATCATGTATGCAATCAGCATCGCCAGTCTCATGACCTGCCGCCGGGCCGGCCAGGTGGCGGGCGCGTGCCGGGGCAGCGTCTGATGCGCCTGCTGCTGATCAACCCCAACATCTCCGGGAGCGTGTCGGCCCTCATCGAGGCCGAGGCGCGCCGCAGCGCGGCCCCGGGGACGCGGATCGAGGTGCTCACCGCGCGCTTCGGCGTGGCGTACATCGAGACCCGGTTCGAGGCGCTGATCGGCGCCTACGCGACGGCGGAACTGGCGGCGGAGCACTGCCGGGAATGCGATGCCGTGATCGTCGCGGCGTTCGGCGATCCGGGACTCGCCGGCCTGCGCGAAGTGCTGCCGGTGCCGGTCACGGGCCTGACCGAAGCGGCGCTGGCCAGCGTGCAGCTGCTCGGGGGACGCTTTTCCGTCATCGCCATATCCCACCGCATCCAGGCCTGGTACCGCGAGGTGATCGACGCGTACGGCTTCGGCTCGCGCCTGGCCAGCATCCGTTCCCTGGAGCAGCCGCTGCAGCGCATCGACCGCGTGCAGCAGGAGCACGCCGGGGCGCTGCAGGCGCTCGCCGAACGGGCTGTCCGCGAGGACGGCGCGGACGCGATCGTGCTGGCCGGCGCGCCGCTGGCGGGCCTGGCGCGCAGCCTGCAGCTGCCGGTGCCGGTGGTCGACGGCGTCGCCAGCGCCGTGCGGCATGCCGCGAGCCTGGCCGCGCTGCGCGGCGCGGCGCCGTCCGGCGGCAGCTTCGCGCCGCCGCCAGTCAAGCCGAACCAGGGACTGTCTCCCGCCATCGCCCGGCTGCTCGCCGGCGGCCCCGCCAACCCTCATCCGCCGGCGACGGACTCGCCGACTCCCGTCCACCAACCACGGAGCTCTCCATGAAGTTGCGCACCACTCTCCATACGCTGGCCGCATTGCTGCTGGCGGCTGCCCTCGTGCCTGCCGCGCAGGCCCAGGAGCGCATCAAGTTCAAGGCGATCGGGCAGCCGCTCGCCACGGGCCTGATCCAGAAGAACAAGGAACAGCCGTTCTTCGAGAACTTCGCGCAGAAGACGGGCCTGCCGATCGACGTGGACTACAAACCGGTGGACACCCTGGGCATCAAGGACACCGAGCAGCTGCGCGTGATGAAGGCCGGGCTGTTCGAGCTGGTGTCGCTGCGCATCGCCCAGAACACGCGCGACGAGCCGACGCTGCTGGGCCTGGACCTGGTCGGCGCGAGCCCGGACTTCGCGACGGCGCGCAAGGTCGCCAAGGCCTATTACGACACCATCGACAAGCGCCTGCAGCAGCAGTTCAACGTGAAGCTGATGGGCCTGTGGCCGTTCGGCCCGCAGGTGCTGTTCTGCAAGAAGCCGATCACGAAGCTGGCCGACGTGAAGGGCCTGAAGGTGCGGGTGTACGACCAGAGCCTGGCCAAGTTCATCGAGAGCGTGGGCGGCACGCCGGTGCCGGTCGGTTTCGCCGACACCCACCAGGCGCTGTCGCTCGGCGTGGTCGACTGCGCGATCACCGGCGCCAGCTCGGCCAATTCCGCCAGCTGGCCCGAGGTGACCACGCACCAGATGCCGATCGGTTTCCAGATGGCCCTGAACGGCTACGCGATGACGACGAAGGCCTGGAACCAGCTCAAGCCGGACCAGCAGGCCAAGCTGAAGGCCGCCTTCGACGCGCAGACCGAAGAGGTGTGGAAGTATTCCGAGGAACTGTTCCAGGACGCATTGAACTGCAACACGGGGAAGGATCCCTGCACCACCGGCAAGAAGTTCAAGCTGGTCAACGTGCCGGTCTCCGCCGCCGACCTGGAACTCGTGCGCGGCGCGGTCACGAAGGTCTCGTTCCCGGCCTGGGCGGAAGTGTGTGACAAGTCCAATCCCGGGTGCTCGCAGAAATGGCAAGCGATCGTCGGCCCGCAGATCGGCCTCAAGTGAGCTCGCGTCTTGACATGCCGGGGGCGCTCGACGCGCCCGCCGCCGGCGCGCCCGCCGCCGGCGCGCCGGCGCGGTCGTTGCCCTCGCACCGGGAACGCATCGAGCAGGCGCTCGCCACTGTCTTCGGCCTGATCTTCATGGCGCTGGCCGTGATCGTGACGGTCGAGACGATCTCGCGCAAGGTGTTCAACTTCTCGCTGCAGGGCGCCGACGAACTGGGTGGTTATGCGCTCGCCGTCGGATCGACCATCGCGTTCAGCCTGGGCGTGATGGGGCGCAACCACATCCGCGTGGACGTGTTCTTCGAGATGTTCTCCCCCAGGCTGAAGGCGCTGCTGAACTGGCTCGCGATCGTTTCCATGGCCGCGTTCGCGGTGTTGATCGCCGTCGTCGCCTTCAAGGTGATCGGCGACACCCTGCAGTACCGCAGCACCGCGCCGACCCCGTGGCAGACGCCGCTGATCTACCCGCAGGCCGTCTGGTACACGGGCCTGGCGATCTTCGCGCTGGTGACGGCCGGCTCCGCTTTGCGCGCCACGGCGCTGCTCTTCGGCGGCCAGGTCGACCAGCTCAACGTCGACTACCAGCCCAAGAGCGCGAAGCAGGAACTGAAGGAAGAACTCGACGACCTGAGCGCGCGCCAGGCAGCTGAGGGAGGCCGGCCATGAGCATCGTGCTGATCACGCTCACTTTTCTCGCGATGATCGGCATGATGCTGGTCAGCATGCCGATCGCGACCTCCATGGCGGTCATCGGCATCGTGGGCGGCGTGGGCGCTTACGGCTTGCCGTTCATGGATTCGATCGCGCCGGTGGTGTGGGGCGTGCAGAACGACAACCTGCTCACGTGCATCCCGCTGTTCGTGCTGCTGGGTGAACTGCTGCTGCGGTCGGGCATCGCCGACCGGATGTACATCGCGCTTTCGGCCTGGCTGGGCGGCCTGCCCGGCGGGCTGCTGCACACCAACATCGGCAGTTGCGCGCTGTTCGCCGCGACCTCCGGATCGTCGGTAGCCACGGCCGCCACGATCGGGACCGTGGCGCTGCCGTCGTTGCAGCGGCGCGGATACCCGATGCGGCAGGCGCTGGGCTCGCTGGCGGCCGGCGGCACCCTGGGCATCCTGATCCCCCCTTCGGTGAACATGATCGTCTACGGGTCGCTGACCAACAACTCGATCGGCAAGCTGTTCATCGCGGGCATCATCCCGGGGCTGTTGCTGACGGCATGCTTCATGTTGTGGATCTACGTCTCCAACGTGGCCAGCGGCAATCCGCTGCGCGAGCCGGCGATTCCGATGGCCGAGAAGATCCGTACGCTGAGGTACCTCATCGCGCCGCTGGTGGTGTTCGGCATCGTGATGGGCAGCCTCTACTTCGGGATCGCGACGGCGACCGAAAGCGCCGCCCTCGGCGTGGTGGTGGCGACGTTCTTCGTGTGGCAGGCCGGCAAGCTGAACTGGGAGGTGATGCGCACCTGCTTCCTCTCGACGGCGCGCGTCAGCGGAATGATCCTGCTGATCATCACGGCGGCGTTCATCCTGAACCTCACCATCAGTCTCACCGGCGTGGCCGACAGCATGACCAAGTGGGTGACCAGCCTGGGCCTGTCGGCCACCGCGCTGATCCTGACGCTGATCGTCTTCTACCTGATCCTGGGCATGTTCATGGACGTGCTGTCGATGCAGGTGGCGACGATCCCGATCACCTACCCGATCGTCACGGCGGTGGGCGTGGACCCGATCTGGTACGGCATCTTCATCGTGCTGATGTGCGAACTGGGCATGATCACGCCGCCGGTCGGCATGAACCTGTTCGTGGTGCATGGCATCCGCCCCGACAAGGGCGGCATCGAGGACGCGATCTGGGGCGCGCTGCCGTACGCCGTGATCATGATCGCGTTCACGCTGCTGATGGTGGCGTGGCCGTCTGTGGTCACCTGGTTGCCGGGCCAGATGGTCGGATAGGGAGCGCCGACATGAAGCTGTACACGGAAGTCCTGGCGTCGTGCTACCAGGACTCGGTGATCCTCATGCGCATTTCCGGCCAGGTTCGCCAGCACCCGGGCGTGCGCGAAGTGGCGCTGTTCATGGGAACCCCCGCCAACCAGGCACTGCTGCAGCAGGCGGGCCTGGCCACCGACGCCGCGCGCGGCGCGGGACCCAACGACCTGATCGTGACGGTGCAGGCCGAAGGCGACGAGCAGGCCGTGGCCGCGGTCGCCGCGATCAGGGAAATGCTGCAGGCCACGCGCAAGGCGGTCGAGAGCGCGGCGGAGTTCCGGCCGCGCACCCTGGACTCGGCGCTGCGCCAGCTGCCCGATGCCAACCTGGTGTCGATCTCGCTGCCGGGCGCCTACGTCCGGGCCGAGGCGATGTCGGCGCTGCGCCGCAACCTCAACCTGTTCATCTTCAGCGACAACGTCCCGCTGGAAGACGAGATCGCGCTCAAGCAGGAGGCCATCGCGCGAGGCCTGTTCTGCATGGGCCCCGACCAGGGGACGGCCTATCTCGGCGGGGTGGGGATCGGGTTCGCGAACCTGGTCGGGCGCGGGCGCATCGGCTGCGTCTCGGCCTCGGGCACCGGGCTGCAGACCGTCGCGTGCCGGCTCGACGCGCTGGGCGAGGGCATCTCGCACGGCATCGGCGTCGGCGGGCGCGACCTGTCGCAGGCCGTCGGCGGCGCGATGACGCTGTTCGCGCTCGACGCCCTGGCGGCCGACCCCGGCACCGAGGCGATCGTGCTGGTCTCCAAGCCGCCGCATCCGTCGGTGCTGGCGCGCATCGAGGCGAAGCTGGACGCGCTGCGCAAGCCCGCCATCGTCTGCTGCATCGGGACGCCGTCGCGCGTCACCGGCCGCACCGTCTGGGTCGAGACGCTCGCCCAGGCGGCGGACGCCGCGGCGGCGCTGCTGGCGGGCCGGCCGCTGGTGCCGGGCGTGCTGAGCGACGCGGGCGCGGTGCGCGCCGTGGTGGCGCCGGCCGGCGGCGCTGCCGCGGACCGCGCGATCCTGGGCCTGTACACCGGCGGCACGCTGGCCTACGAGGCGGGCCACCTGTTGCGGTCCGCGTGCGGCGCGGATCATCCGCACCGCATCCTGGACCTGGGCGACGACGAATACACCGTGGGCCGGCCCCATCCCATGATCGATCCGGCCGTGCGCACCGACAAGATCCTGGAGGCGGCGCGCGACCCGCGGGTGGGCGTGCTGCTGGTGGACCTGGTGCTGGGGCAGGGCGCGCACGAGAACCCGGCCGAGCCTTTGGCCGACGCGGTGCGGCAAGCGCGGGAGATCGCGAGCCGGCAAGGCCGGCGGCTCGCCTGCGTTGCGTCCATCGTCGGTACCGCCCGCGATCCGCAGGACCTGGCCGCGCAGCGCGCCACGCTGCAGGCGGCGGGCATCGGCGTGCTCGCCACCAACCCCGATGCGGTGCGCTGCGCCGCGATGCTGGTGCGCCCGACGCTGCGCCGGCAATGGCTCACCGAGGAGGCGTGATGCAGCCCACCGTCTTGCAGGACCCGCCGCGGGTCATCAACCTGGGACTCGCCAGCTTCGCCGCCGACCTGCGCGCGCAAGGCGTGGCCGTGGTGGACGTGGACTGGCGTCCGCCCGCCGGCGGCAACCCCCGGCTGGCCGCGCTGCTGGCGCAGCTGGAAGACGAACCCGAGACCCCCCAGACCACCGAAGGGAGCAGGAAATGAGCATCAGGACCGCCAACCAGGAATGCCTGCGCCGCATCGACGAAGGCGGCGCGGCATGGGTCGACGTCCGGCCGGCCCGCGAGGTCATTCCCGGCATGGAGGAGTACACCGTGCTGCACGCCGGCCCACCGGTCGCCTGGAGCGACATGTGCGGCCCGATGCGCGGCGCCATCATCGGCGCGAGCATGTTCGAGGGCTGGGCGAAGGCGCCCGAGGAGGCGATCGCGCTGGCCGAACGCGGCCGGCTGCGGTTCGACTCCGGACACCACCACCGCGCGATCGGTCCCATGTCCGGGATCATCACCCCCTCGATGCAGGTGAACGTGGTGCGCAACGAGCCGTTCGGCCTCGACACGCACGCCACGCTGTACATGGGCATCGGCAAGGTGCTGCGGCACGGCGCCTACGACGAGACCGTGATGGCCAAGCTGCGCTGGATGAACCACGAGCTCGCGCCCATGCTGGCGGCCGCGCTGCGCGAGGCCGGCGGCATCGACATCAAGGCGATCGTCGCCCAGGCCGTGCAGATGGGCGACGAGATGCACAACCGCAACAAGGCGAGCAACCCGCTGCTGCTGGTCAAGCTGGCCCCGCACCTGGTCTCGGTGGCCGACCGCGCCGACGCGATCCGCGCCATCAAGTTCATCGACGAGGCCGGCCACTTCGTCCTCAACATGGTGATGGCCGGCTGCAAGGGCATTCTGGACGCCGCCAGCGGCATCGCAGACTGCACCATCGTCACGGCCATCGCGCGCAACGGGCACGAGACCGGCATCCGCGTCAGCGGCCTGGGCGACCGCTGGTTCACGGCGCCGGCGCCGATGATCGAAGGCGTCTACTTCCCCGGTTTCGGGCCGCAGGACGCCAACCCCGACCTCGGCGACTCGGCCATCACCGAGACCATCGGGCTGGGCTCGCTGGCGATGGCGGGCGCGCCCGCGGTCGTCGAGTATGTCGGCGGCACGCCGCAGTTCGCGCTCGAGACCACGATGAAGATGTTCGAGATCACCGCCGGCGAGAACAAGGCCTTCAAGCTGCCGGCGCTCAATTTCCGGGGCACCCCGCTGGGGATCGACATCCGCAAGGTCGTGCAGACGGGCATCACGCCGGTGATCAACACCGGCATCGCGTGCCGCCGCCCCGGCGTCGGCCAGATCGGCGCGGGCCTGACCGCCGTGCCCCTGGCGTGCTTCGAGCAGGCGCTCGAGGCGTTTGCGGCGCAGCGCGCGGCCACGGCCTGAAGCGGGCGAAGCGATGCGTCCCAACGAACTGACGGCCGGTGCCGCGGCGCAGGCCATCCGCAGCGGCGAGCTGACGTCCGAGCGGCTCGTGGCCGCCTGCCTCGAGCGCATCGCCGAGGTGGAGCCCCGGGTCGGCGCCTGGACCTGGCTCGACCCCGGCCACGCCCTGGCGCAGGCGCGCGCGGCCGACGCGCGCCAGCGCTCCGGCGCGGCGCTGGGAGCGCTGCACGGCATCCCGGTGGGGATCAAGGACATCTTCGACACGGCCGACATGCCGACCGAGAACGGCACGGTGCTGCACGCGGGGCGCCGCCCGGGCGAGGACGCCACGCCCGTCGCCCTGCTGCGCGCGGCCGGCGCGGTGATCATGGGCAAGACCGTCACCGCCGAACTCGCGGTCTACGCGCCCGGAAAGACCACCAATCCGCACGATCCTCGGCGCACGCCCGGCGGCTCGTCCAGCGGTTCGGCCGCCGCCGTGGCCGCCGACATGGTGCCGCTGGCGATCGGCACCCAGACCAACGGCTCGGTGCTGCGCCCGGCTTCGTACTGCGGTGTGTACGGTTTCAAGCCGACGCACGGCGCGATCTCGCGCCATGGTGTCCTCAAGCAGTCGCTGGCGCTCGATCACGTCGGCGTCTTCGCGCGCAGCGTTGACGACGTCGCGCTGATCGCCCGCGAGCTGTTCGCGCACGACGGCAAGGATCCCGACGTGCCGGCGCAGATGGGTCTGGCGCTGGCCGGCGACTGGCATTTCGCGCGCGGCCAGCGGCCGCGCATCGCGTTCGTGAAGACGCCGCAGTGGCGCGAGGCGAGCGCGGCGGCGCGGGACGCGTTCATGACCCTGGCCGCGCGGTGGGGCGAGTTCGTGCACGAGGTGGAACTGCCGTCCCGGTTCGCATCGGCGCTGGAGTGGCACCGCACGGTCATGGAAGCGGACCTCGCGAGCAGCTTCGCGGCCGAGTACGCCGCCGGCAAGGACCGGTTGAGCCCGACCCTGCGCGGGATGATCGAGCGCGGACAGCGGCACCTGGCCGTCGACTACAGCCGCGCGCGCGATGGCATCGCGGCGCTGCGGCTGGCGCTGGCCGGGCTGTTCTCGCAATGGGACGCCGTGCTGACGCCGGCCACCACCGGCGTCGCGCCGGCCGGCCTGGAATCCACCGGCAGCCCGATGTTCTGCACCATCTGGACCCTGTGCGGCGTGCCGTCGATCTCGCTGCCGATCCTGCGCGGCGAGGACGGGATGCCGCTCGGCGCGCAGATCGTGGCGGCCAGGGGCAACGACGCCAACCTGCTGCGCATCGCGAAGTGGCTGGTGCAGCGCGGCGAAGGAGCGGCGCCATGAGCGCCCGGCAACAGGCCGGGACCGCGGTCGACATCGCGGCCGAGCCGCTCACGGCGCAGGCGTTCGCGCCGTTCGGCCAGGTGCTGGCCGGTACCGGCGCCGCCCCCGAGCGCCGCCCGTTCGCCGCGCGCATGCACAACGGCCGCGTGCAGGCGCAGCCGAACCTGACCTGGATGCGGGTGGCCCCGCAGCCCTTGCCGGTTACCGTCACCGCGCTGGAGCGCCATCCGCATTCCAACCAGGCGTTCGTGCCGATGAACGGCACGCGCCAGCTGGTCGTCGTCTGTCCCTCGGCGCCCGACGGCCAGCCGGTGCTGTCGCAGGCGCGTGCCTTCGTCGCATCGGGCAGCCAAGGGATCAATTACGACGCCGACGTCTGGCATGCGCCGCGGGTGGCGCTGTGCGCGCCGGGCGAGTTCGCGATGTTCCGCTGGGACGACGGCGGGGCGCAGGACACCGAGCTGGTCGAACTGGCGATGCCGTTCGTCGTTCGCGCGGAGGCGGAGGCGGCATGAGGAACCCCGTGGACATCCCGCGCCGGCTGATCGTCGCCGTCGGCGGCAACGCGCTCGACGCCAACGGCAGCGACGATTCGCCGCAAGGCCAGCGGATCATCGCCGCCCGCACGGCCAAGGCGATGCTGCCGCTGCTGCTGCTGGACAACCAGCTGGTCATCACCCACGGCAACGGGCCGCAGGTCGGCAAGCTGCTGCTCGCCAACGCCATCGCCCGCGAGCGCGTCACGCCGCAGTCGCTGGACATCCTGGTGGCGCAGACGCAAGGGGCCACCGCGTACATCCTGTCCCAGGCCTTCGAGAACGCGCTGCGCGAGGCCGGCAGCCCGCGCCACGTCGTCGGGCTGGTCACGCAGGTGGAAGTGGACGGCAACGACCCGGCATTCGGCAATCCGACCAAGCCGGTCGGCCCCTTCTTCACCGAGCGCGAAGCGAAGGCGCTGGCCGACGAACTGGGCGTGTCGGTGCGCGAGGACTCGGGTCGCGGCTGGCGCTACGTGGTGCCCTCGCCGTATCCCAAGCACATCTGCGACATCTCGCTGGTGGAGGCGCTGATGTGCCTGCGCACGGTGGTGATCGCGGGCGGCGGCGGCGGCATCCCCGTGGTGCGCGACGAGGACGGGCGGCGCCACGGCGTGGAGGCGGTGATCGACAAGGACCTCACCACCGCCGCGATGGCCAACGTGCTGGGCATCCGCGACATGATGATCCTCACGACCGTGCCGCGGGTGGCGATCGACTTCGGCAAGCCGACGCAGCAGGACCTGTCGCGCGTGTCGCTGTCGCAGATGCGGCGCTACCAGGCGCAGGGCCAGTTTCCCGCCGGCAGCATGGGCCCCAAGGTCCAGGCGGCCATCCACTTCCTGGAAGGCGGCGGCCGGCGCGCCATCATCACCAGCCTGGACGCGGCCGTCCCGGCATTGCGCGGCGAGACCGGCACGCACATCGTGGCCGATGCCGACCTGGACGAGGGCGCCTCGACCGAGCCCCGCAACGCGGCCGGCGTGGCGTAGCGCCGTGACGGCGATGCGAGCCGTCAGCATCGATGCCGGGGGCTTCGCGCGCTGGCGGCGCCGGCCGTTGCCGGCCACCGTCCACAGCGTCTTCGAGCGGGTGATCAACCTGCAGGCCGGCGACGGCGCCATCTTCGCCGTCGCCGCGGCCGGCGTCGACGACGCGCCGGACACCCTTGTCGCCGACGGTCCGCTGGCGGCGCCCGGGATCGCGCCCGGCGATGCGGTCGAGGCGGACGGGGAGCGCATCGTCGCCGGCAGCGCGATCGAGCTGGTGCTGGCCGGCGCCAGGCCCTGGCGCGCCGTCCTCCCCGCCTATCCCGCGGACGACCGCAGGCTGCGTGGCAACGTGGCGGCGGTGCGGCAGACGCTCGCGCGGACCTGCTCGCCAGGAATCCCGAGCTCGCCGCTGGGGGGCGAGCTGGCGCGGCTGCTGGCGTACCGCTGCGAGCAGCTGGTCGCGGCGCTCGCCCGCGGCGACCTCGACACCGCAGCCCGGCACGGGCGGGCGATGCTGGGACTGGGGCCGGGCCTGACGCCGTCCGGCGACGACTTCCTCGCCGGGCTGCTGGCGACGCTGCATCTGCCCGGCGGACCCGGCCAGGCCGTCCGCGAGTTCGGCGCGCTGCTGGTAACCCATGCCGGGGATCGCACCAACGCGATCAGCGTCGCCATGTTGCGCGCGGCGGCGCAGGGGCGCGTGCGCGAGTGCGTGATCGCGCTGCTGCGCGAGCTGGTGGCGGGAGATGCGGACGGCGTCGCCGCGGCGCTGTCGCGGGTGCTGGCGATCGGGTCCACGTCCGGCGGCGACATGGCGGCGGGGATCGCGGCGGCGTTCGACCTCCAGGCGCGGCTCGCGCGCGCGTCGCGGCCGGAGCGGGCGGTCTTTCTCGCCTGACGTGCCGCGCGGCGTTCCGGGGGGCCGGTCGCGGCCGTGGAACAATCGGCGCATGAAGGACGAGCGCTTATGGCGGGTCGGCGCCGTGGAGCTGGCGCGCCGCTTCCGTGACGGCAGCCTGACGCCGCTGGCCGTCGCCCAGGCCTGCCTGGCGCGGCTCGACGCCGTCAATCCGCGGATCGGCGCCGTCGTCGCCCGCCGCGACGAGCAGTTCCTGGCGGAGGCGCAGGCCGCCACCGCGCGCCATGCCCGCGGGGCCGCGCTGTCGGCGCTGGACGGCATTGCGCTGACGGTGAAGGACAGCCTCTTCGCGGCCGAGCTGCCGACGACCTGGGGCACGCCGGCGCTGCGCGACTTTCGCAGCGACCAGGACGAACTGGCGGTAGCCCGCGCCCGCGACGGCGGCGCGCTGGTGCTGGGCAAGACCAACGTCCCCGAGTTCGCGCTGGAGGGGTACACCGCCAATCCGCTGTTCGGCGTGACGCGCAATCCCTGGAACCTCGCACTCACCGCCGGTGGCTCCAGCGGCGGCGCCGTCGCCGCGGTGGCCGCCGGCATCGGCCCGCTGGCGCTGGGCCAGGACGGCGGCGGCTCGATCCGGCGCCCGGCGTCGCACACCGGGCTGGTGGGCCTGAAGCCATCGCTCGGCGCCGTGCCGCGCCACCACGCCCTGCCCAGCTTGCTGCTGGACTTCGAGGTGATCGGACCCGTCGCCCGGACGGTGGCCGACGCCCGCCTGTTGTTCGACGCCGTGCGCGGCCCGGCGCCGGTCGACCGCTGCTCCCTGGCCGCCGCGCATGCCGCGCGCGAGCGGCGCCCGCATGCGCCGGCGCGCGTGCTGTACGTCGAGCGGCTGGGCGATGCGCCGCTGGACCCGCAGGTGGCGGCGAGCGTGCGCCGCGCGGCCGACCGGCTGGAGGCGCTCGGCCACCGGGTCGAGCACGGCCGCCTGCCGCTGGACCCCGATTTCCACGGCGAGGCCTGGTCGCGCATCGGCGACATCGGGCTGGCGCGGCTGTTCGAGCGCCACCCCGAGTGGGAACGCCTGGCCTCCGCCAAGTACCGGGAGATGGCCGCGCGCGGCCGGCGCCTGCCCGCGACGCTGCTCGCGCAGATCGGCGAGCAGGTCGCGCAGCTGCGGCGGGACACGGTGGCCCTGTTCGAGCGCATCGACGTGGTGATGATGCCGGCGGCCGCGGCGCTGCCGTGGCCGGCGGACCTCGCGTACCCCGACCGCATCGCCGGCCAGACGGTGGGACCGCGCGGGCACGCGCTCTACACCGGCTGGGTGAATGCGGCCAGCCTGCCGGCGCTGGCGCTGCCCTGCACGCCCTCGCGCGAAGGATTGCCGATCGGCCTGCAGCTGATCGGCCCGTACGGCGCCGACGACGCCCTGCTCGACCTGGGCGCGGCCTACGAGGCGGCGTGCCCCTGGGCCGACCGCTGGCCCGACCTGCGCTGAGCCAGCCGGGCGAGGGCGCGGTAGGCGCCGCGCACCAGCGCCAGCGCCAGCACCGCCTCCAGCCCCGTCTGCACGAACGCGACGATCGGATGGCCGGCCGCCACGCGCCGGCGGAACTTCGCGAACATGCGGTCGCGCGCGATCTCGATGCTGTCGTAGAACGCCGGCACCACCAGCAGCGTCAGCAGCGTCGCCGTGATGGTGCCGCCGATGATCGCGATCGCCAGCGGCCGGTAGAACTCGCCGCCGTCGCCCAGCCCCACCGCCACCGGGACCATGCCGGCGATCAGGGCGAAGGTGGTCATCAGGATCGGCCGCAGCCGCGCCCGGCCGGCTTCCATCAGCGCCGCCTCGCGGTCCATCCCCTGCGCTTCGCGCTTGCGGGCGGCGTCCAGCAGCAGGATTGCGTTCTTGGCGACCAGTCCCATCAGCATGATCACGCCGATGAAGCTCATGAGATTGAGCGTGCCGCCCGTCACCAGCAGCGCCAGCACGACGCCGATCAGGCTCAGCGGCAGCGACAGCATCACCGCCAGCGGCGCGGTGAACGAGCCGAACTGCACCACCAGGATCAGGTACATCAGCAGCACGCCCATCACCAGGGCGGAGGTCATAGCGCCGAACACTTCCTTCTGGTCCTTGCCCGCGCCGCCCAGCTCCACGCCGTAGCCGGTCGGGAACGCCATCTGCCTGGCGAGCTTCAGGGCATCGGCCGTCACCTCGCCGGAGGAGCGTCCTTGCGCGTTGGCCGACACCGCGATCATCCGCTTGCCACCCAGGTGCTGGATCTGCGCCGGCCCTTCGCCCATGGTCACTGTCGCCACCTGGCTCAGCGGCACCACCAGGCCGGTGCCGGCCACGGCGATCGGCAGCCGCTCGATGTTGCCAGCGTCCACCCGGTCGTCCGGATGCAGGCGCACGGCCACGTCGCGCGCCTCGCCGGTGGGGTCGACCCAGTCGCCGACCTCGACCCCGGCGAAGGCGACGCGTAGTGCCTGCGCCGCGTCGTGCACCGAGATGCCGAGCGAGCTCGCCAGGCCGCGGTGCAGCTCGATCTGCAGTTCCTCCTTGGGCGCCTGTTCGGACAGGCCGACGTCGACGGCGCCCGGCACCCGCCGCAGCCGCTCCATGTACCCGTTGGTGATCGCGAGCAGCTTGCGCGCGTCCAGCCCGTAGAACTGGATCTGCACCGGTTTGCGCGCGCCGTTGTTCAGGTCGTCCAGCACCACGTATTCGGCGCCGACCAGCCGCGCCATCAGCCCGCGCAGTTCCACCGCGATCTCGCCGGCCGACCGCCGCCGCCCGGTGCTCTTGCCGAGGTCGACGTAGACCCGGCCGCCGCCCGGGTTCACGAGGCTGTTGGTCGCCTTGGTCTCCGGCAGCGTGCGCGCCAGTTCGGCCGCCTTCTCGATCTTCAGGCGGCTGTACTCCAGGCTGGCCGAGGATGGGGTGCGCACCTCGATCGCCACCATGCCGGCGTCCTGCTTGGGCAGGAAGCTCGAGCCGCCGAAGAAGTGGTGCAGCGCAATCGCCCCGGCCATGCTGCCGGCGGCCGCCAGCGCCATCCAGCGGCGGTGATGCAGGGCCCACGCGATCACGGTCCCGTAGCGGTCCGCCTGGTGGTCGAACCAGGCGTTGAAGCGCTGCAGCACGCGGCTGATCCCCTTGCGCTCGCGGCCGTGGTGGCCCGCCGGGTCGCCCCAGTAGGCCGACAGCATGGGATCGAGCGTGAACGAGATGTACAGGCTCACCAGCACCGAGCAGGCCACCGTCAGCGCGAACGGCCGGAACCACTCGCCGGCCACGTCGGGCATGAAGGCCACCGGGATGAAGATCGCCACGATCGAGAAGGTGGTGGCGGCGACGGCGAGCCCGATCTCCGCCGTGCCCCGGCTCGCGGCCGTGATCCGGTCCGCGCCGGCCTCCAGGTGGCGCACGATGTTCTCCCGCACCACGATGGCGTCGTCGATCAGCACGCCGATCGCCAGCGACAGCCCCAGCAGCGTCATCAGGTTCAGCGTGAAGCCGCACAGCCAGACCGCGATGAAGGCCGTGATCGCCGACGTCGGCAGGCTCAGCGCCGTGATCAGCGTCGAGCGCCAGGAATTGAGGAACAGGTAGACGACGAAGATCGTCAGCGCCGCGCCCAGGGTGAGCGCGTGGATCACGTTGTCCAGGTTGGCCTTGGCGTCCAGGCCGCCGTCGCGCGTGATCTCCAGCTTCGTGCCCGGCGGCAGGGTGGCGTTGACCTCGGCCACCAGCCGGCGCACGCGCTCCGCGACGCTCACGGTGCTGGCCTCGCGCGCCTTGGTCACCGACAGCGAGACATTGGGGTGCGCGTTGCGGACGCTGAAACTTTGCAGCTCCGCGAAGCCGTCCGCCGTGGCGGCCAGCTGGCCCAGGCGCACGATCTCGTCGCCGCTGCGCCTGACGATGATCTGCGCGAAATCGGCCGGCGCCTCGATCCGGCCGACCAGCCGGATGCTCTGGTCGTGCAGCGGCCCGACGATGCGGCCCACGGGCGCCGTGGTGTTCTGGTTGCGCACCGCGGCCACCACTTCGGCCACCGACACGTTGTACTGGCGCAGCCGGTCGGCCCGCAGCAGCACGCTCAGCTCGCGCTTGAGCGCGCCGGTCACGGAGACCAGCGACACGCCGTCGATGCCGCGGAACCTGTCGGCCAGCACGTCCTCGGCCAGCCGCGAGATCTCGGCATGGTTCTGCGCGGTGGACGACAGCGCCAGGTCCATGATCGGGTAGGCGCCCGGGTCGCGCCGCCGGATCACCGGCTCGCGCATCTCCACCGGCAGCTTGTAGCGCACGGTGGAAATGGCGCCGCGCACCTCGTCGGCCGCTTCCACCAGGTTCTTGCGGAAGCTGAACTGGATCACGACCGAGGCGCTGCTGTCCTTGGCCGTCGAGCGGATCTCGTACACGCCCGGAATGCTTTGCAGCGGCTTCTCGATGCGATTGATGATCTCGCGTTCCACCGTCTCGGGCGACGCGCCGGGGTACGGGATCTCGATCGCCAGCACCGGCTGGTCGACGTCGGGGATCTCGTTGACCCGCAATTTGGTCAGCGCCAGCAGCCCCAGGCCCATCAGGCCGAGGATGATCACCACGGTGGCGACCGGGCGCTTGATGCTGAAGTCGGAAAGGAACATGTCAGGGCCTGCCGGCGGGCTGGCTGGCGGCGGGCGCGACAACGGGGGCGGCGGCTTCCTGCACCGGCTGGCCGTCGCGCAGCGTGCCGACCGGATGGCGCAGCAGGCGGTCGCCGTCGGCCAGGCCGGCGCGCACCACGTGGTCGCCGCGCCGGGGGTCGCGCTCGCCCAGCGTCACCGCCACCTTGTGCAGCGCCTTGCCGCTCACCTTCCAGGCGAAGGCGCGGTCGCCTTCGCGCATGATCGCCGAGGCCGGCAGCAGCAGCGCATCGGCGCTCGCGGACTCGACCCGGCCCTCGGCATAAAGCCCGGCCAGGCGCGGCGAGGCGTCGCCGGTGATGTCCACCAGCACTTCCACCTGCCGCGTCGCGGCATTGGCGGTGGGACTCACCAGCCGCACCCGGCCGGCGAACTCCTGACGGCCGTAGCCGTTGACGCGGAAACTCACCGCCTGGCCCGGGCGGATCGCCTGCACCGCGTCGGACGAGACCAGCCCCTCGAAGCGCAGGCTGCGCGGGTCGATCACCTTGAGCAGTTCCTTGCCGACTTGCGCCGTGTCGCCGGCCGACACCTTGCGCTCGCTGACGATGCCGTCGAACGGCGCCCGCGCCTGCGTGCGCTGCAGTTGCTGGCGCGCCTGCACGACGCGGGCCCGGGCGGCCGAGAGGTCGCTCTGCGTGCCGTTGCGGCGGGTCTCGGCGTCCTCGAGCGCCTGCGCCGAGGCCATGCCCGATGCGCGCAAGGTCTGCAACCGCTGGAACTGCCGTCCGGCCTGCTCGAACGCCTGGGCCGCGGCGCGCTCGGCTTCCTGCGCCGACTCCAGCGCGTCGCGGATCGCGGTGTCGTCCAGGCGCACCAGCACCTCGCCGCGGCGCACCGGCTGGCCGTTCTCCTTCGGCACGGCCAGCACCACCGACGAGACCTCGGCACGCAGGTCGGCCTTGCGGTCCGGCTGGATCGAGCCGGTGATCAACGGGCCCGACGCGAGGGGTGCCAGTTTCAGGATGACGATGTCTTCCGCCGCGATCAGCAGCGGCGGGGCCGCCTCGGCCTTGGGGGCGCCGGCCGGCGCGCGGCCACAGCCAGCGAGCAACATGAAAAGCCCCAGCAGGGGCAACAGGAGGCGCATGGGAGTCCCTTCTGCGCGGATTGTTGTTCCGGGGCCGGCGAGACACAAGTCCGGCGCCACGGATGAGCCCGGTATTATGCGAAATCTTTAGGAGTAAAGCATCGGGGCCGGCCGGGTGCCGAGCCTACAATGGCCCGCCCCTGGAGCCGCACGATGATCACGGTCCACCACCTGGAAACTTCCCGCTCGCACCGCGTGCTGTGGCTGCTGGAGGAGCTCGGCACCCCGTACGAGATCCGCCGCTATCCCCGCGATCCGAAGACGCGACTGGCCGACCCGGCGCTGCGGCGCGTCCACCCGCTGGGGAAGTCCCCGGTCATCACCGACGGCGACGTCACCGTGGCCGAATCAGGCGCGATCCTGGAATACCTCGCGGCCACGCACGCCGTGGATGCGCCGCCCGGGCTGATGCTGCAGCCGCCGGTGGGCGGCGAGCACTGGCTGCAGGAGCGCTACTGGCTGCACTTCGCCGAAGGTTCGCTGATGAACTGGCTGGTGATGAAGCTGGTGTTCATGACCATCCCGACCCAGCCCATGCCCTTCTTCGTACGCCCGGTCGCTCGCCAGTTGTGCGCCCAGGTGCAGAAGAAGCTGATAGACCCCAACGTCGCCAGCGCGGTGCAGTTCATGGAGCAGCACCTGGCGCGGCACGAATGGTTCGCGGGCGAGCGGCTGGGCCTGGCGGACTTCCAGATGAGCTTCGCCGTGGAGGCGGCGCTGGCGCGCAGCGAGGGCGCCGCCAGCCTGCCGCGGCTGACGGCCTACCGCGACCGGCTGCAGGCGCGCCCTGCCTACCAGCGCGCGCTGGCCAAGGGCGGGCCGGTGCTGATGACTCGTTAGAAGACCGGGAGCTGACCGCGCAGGCACGCCGGTCAGGCAAGCAAGTCGTACACGGTCCGCGCGACCACCTTCGTTGCCCGGCGCAGGTCTTCCAGCTCCAGCCGCTCGTCGGCGCGCTTGGCGTTCGACTCCAGCACGGTGCGCGGGCCGGCGCCGTAGATCACGCCGGGAATGCCAGCCTGCGCGTACAGCCGCACGTCGGTGTACAGCGGCGTGCCCATCGCGGGAATGTTCTGGCCGAACAGCGCGCGGCCATGGCGCTGGATCGCCTCGACCAGCGGCTCATTGCCGGGCAGCGGCTTCATCGAATTCGCCAGCAGCAGCCGGCGGATGTCGACCCTGATGCCCGGCATGGCAGTCGCCGCGCGCTCGATCTCGGCGCGGACGTCGGCCTCGACCTGCACCGGGTCTTCTTCCGGGATCATCCGGCGGTCGAGCTTGAACACCACCTTGCCCGGCACGACGTTGGTGTTGGTGCCGCCTTCGATGCGGCCGACGTTCAGGTACGGGTGGGTGATGCCCGCCACCGACGAAGTGACCTGCCGGTACCGCTCGTTGCAGGCATACAGCGCCTGCAGGATCTTCACCGCGCCCTGCAGCGCATCGATGCCGGTGTGCGGAATGGCGGCGTGCGCCATCGCGCCGTGCACCGTCACTTCCAGCTGCAGACAGCCGTTGTGCGCCGTGACGACCTGGTAGCTGAAACCGGCCGCGATCACGAGGTCGGGCTTCGTCAGGCCCTGCCGCAGCAGCCAGCCCGGCCCCAGTTCGCCGCCGAACTCCTCGTCGTACGTGAAGTGCAGCTCGACCCCGCCCTTGAGCGCGGCGCCGAGCGACTCCAGGGCCCGCACGGCGAACGTGTAGCTGGCGAAATCGCTCTTGCTCACCGCGGCGGCGCGGCCGTAGAGGCGCCCGTCCTGGATCTCGCCGCCGTAAGGATCATGGGTCCAGCCGTCGCCCGGCGGCACCACGTCGCCGTGGGCGTTCAGGGCGATGGTGCGGCCTTCGCCATAGCGGCGGCGCACGATCAGGTTGGTGACGGACTCCATTCCCGCGGCACGCACTTCTTGCGCCGGCACGGGATGCTGCTCGGCCTCGAAGCCGAACGGCCGCAACAGTTCGGTCGTGCGCTGCGCATGGGGCGCGTTGTCGCCGGGCGGCGTGTCGGTAGGCACGCGCACCAGTTCCTGCAGGAAGCGCACCTGCTCGTCGAAGTGCGCGTCGATCCAGGCGTCCAGCCGCTCGTAGCCGCTCATGCCGGCGCCTTCGCGGCCAGTTGCTCCAGCAGCCGCAGGTACGCCTCGATGCCCAGCTGGATGTCGTCGCTGGTGGTGGTCTCCAGCGGGTTGTGGCTGATGCCCAGGTTCTGGCCGCGCACGAACAGCATCGCCTGCGGCATCACCTGGTGCAGCTTCATCGCGTCGTGGCCGGCGCCGCTGGGCATGCGGAACACCGGAAGGCCCAGCCCTGCCACGGCGTGCTCCCACATCGATTGCCAGGCCGGCGCGCTGGGCGCGGCGGCGACCTGCATCGTCTGCTCCAGCGTGTGGCGCACGCCGCGCCGCTCGCAGATGGCGGCCAGCTCCGCCAGCACGTCCCTGACCATCGCGTCGCGCTGCGCGTCGTTGGGCGCGCGCAGGTCCAGCGTGAACAGGCAGCGGCCCGGCACCACGTTGATCGAGCCGCCCGGCACCTGCAGCATGCCGATGGTGCCGACCGAGTCGCCGTCCTGCGCCGCGCGCCGCTCCACGTACAGCGCCAGTTCGGCAAAGGCCGCCGCGGCGTCGCGGCGGCGGTCCATCGGCGTGGTGCCGGCGTGGCTGGCCATGCCGGCGATCTCGCAGCGCAGGCGCACGCCGCCGTTGATGGAAGTGACCACGCCCAGCGGCAGGTCGCGTTCGGCCAGCACCGGACCCTGCTCGATGTGAACCTCCAGGAAGCCCAGATAGCGCTTCGGGTCGCGCCGCAGGGCGGCGATCGCCTCCATGGTGCCGGGCAGGCCGGCGCGCCGCATCGCTTCGCGCATGGGCACGCCGCCGGCGTCCTTCTGGTCCAGCCAGGTCGGATCGAAACTGCCGGCCAGGGCGCCGGAGCCGAGGAAGGTCGCGTGATAGCGCTGGCCCTCTTCCTCCGCGAAGGCGACCAGCTCGATGTCGTAGGGCAGTCGCCGGCCCTGGCGCGCCAGTTCGCGCACGCAGGCCATCGGCGTGAAGATCCCCAGGCGGCCGTCGTACTTGCCGCCGTTGCGCACCGTGTCGTAGTGGCTGCCGGTGAGAAGCCTGGGGCGCTCGCCGGCGCCAGTACCGAGGTAGACCCCGACCACGTTGCCGACGGCATCCATGTCCACTTCATCGAAGCCGCTCTCGCGCATGTGCTGCGCGATGGCCTCCGCCACCCGCCGGTGCGCGTCCGTGAGGTAGGTCACCGTCAACTGCCCCTGCTCGCGAAAGCCCGGGTCGCTGTGCTGCGCCAGTGCCTCGAGCTGGTCCCACACCAGGTTGCCCAAAGCGGGCTGCACGCCGAACCGGTCGTTCAGGCGCAGCTCCGCGATGCGGTGCACGTTGCGCAGGGCTTCGGCCAGTTCCACGTCCTGCGGGTTGTCCAGCCGCCGCTCGAAGGTGGCGATGATCTCGGCGGGCGCGAGGCCGGTGCCGCGCGGGCCGCGCACCGCCAGGACGAACGGAAAGCCGAAGCTCGCCTGGTAATCGGCGTTGAGCTGCTGCAGCCGCGCCGACTCCCCGGGCGTGCCGGCGGCCAGCCCGGCGCGTTGCTGCTCGCCGGCGGATTCGGCCGTGAGGGCGCGCCCAATGGTCGCGCCGCCGCCGAGTTCGGGGTGCGCCCGCACCAGCGCGACTTGGGCGTCCGGCCCGGCCTCCTTGACGATGTGCGCCATCACGCACTTGAGGTGCGCCAGCGAGCGGAACGGCCGGTGCGCCAGCGCCGCCTCGGCGATCCAGGGCGAATGTTCGTACACGCCGTCCAGCAGGCCGACGGCCTCGGTGCCGCCGGCGGCGTTGAGTTGTTGCAGTGTCAGTGGCATGGGTTCAATCCGCGAAGGGATGGGTGCGCTTCCAGTGGCGTGCGATCTCGATGCGGCGGCAGATCCAGACCCGGTCGTGGCGCTCCACGTGATCCAGGAAGCGCTGCAGCGCGACGATGCGTCCCGGCCGGCCGAGCAGCCGGCAGTGCATGCCCACGCTCATCATCCGCGGCGTCTCGCTGCCTTCGGCGTAGAGCGCGTCGAAGCTGTCGCGCAGGTAAATGAAGAAGTCCTCGGCCTGGGCGAAGCCCTGGGGCAGCGCGAAGCGCATGTCGTTGGCGTCCAGCGTGTACGGCACCACCAGGTGCGGCACCACGCTGCCGTCGGTCTTGCGTACCCGCATCCAGAACGGCAGGTCGTCGGCGTAGGAGTCGCTGTCGTATTCGAAGCCGCCGTCGTCGGCCACCAGCCGGCGCGTGTTGGGGCTGTCGCGGCCGGTGTACCAGCCCAGCGGCCGTTCGCCGGTGAGGCGCTCGATCGCCTCGATGCCCAGGCGCATGTGCTCGCGCTCGGTCGCCTGGTCGACCTGCTGGTATGAGATCCAGCGCCAGCCGTGGCAGGCGATCTCGTGGCCCAGCTCCTTGAAGGCGGCGCCGACCTCGGGATGCCGCTGCAGCGCCATGCCGACGCCGAACACCGTCAGCGGCAGGCGGCGCCGCTCGAACTCGCGCAGGATGCGCCAGACGCCCACCCGCGAGCCGTATTCGTAGAGGCTCTCCATGCTCAGGTGGCGCGCGGCGAACGCCGGCGGATTGAACATCTCGGAGAGGAACTGCTCCGACCCGGCGTCGCCGTGCAGCACGCAGTTCTCGCCGCCTTCCTCGTAGTTGAGGACGAACTGCAGGGCGACGCGGGCCTGGCCGGGCCATTGCGCCTGCGGCGGGCGCCGGCCGTAGCCGGCGAGGTCGCGTGGATAAGGGGATGAACTGTCGACGGTCATGCGCTGTGGCGCGCCGGGCGGCGGCCGGGGCGGCTGCGGGCGCGGCGCGTGGAGCGGCCAATGTTATGGCAAATTCCAGCCACCACTCGCGCGAAAGCGGAAGGAACCACGATGGGCCTGTCCACCCATGTCCTCGACACCATGCACGGCTGTCCGGCCGCCGGCATGGCGGTCGCGCTGTACACCACGGGCAGCGGCGCGGCGACGCTCGTCAGGCGCGTGGAGCTGAACCAGGACGGCCGCGCTGCGGACGGACTGCTGATCGCCACCGCCGACCTGCGCCCCGGCACCTACCGGCTGGTGTTCGACGTGGCCGGCTACTTCAGGCGGCACGGCGTCGCGCTGCCGCAGCCCAGCTTCCTGGACCAGGTGAGCGTCGACTTCGGGGTGGCCGATCCGGCGCAGCACTACCACGTGCCGCTGCTGGTCAGCCCCTGGAGCTACAGCACCTACCGCGGGTCGTGACGGGCTTCGACAGGCTCAGCCCGAACGGTTTTCCCCGGCTGACTGCGCCCAGGTAACCCCGTTCGCCCTGAGCCCTTCGACAGGCCCAGGACAGGCTCGTCGAAGGGCCGCGCAGGCTCTTCAGTCCTGGCCCTCGGTGAGCGTGTCGAGCTGGAACCGGCCGCTCTTGTGCCACAGCCAGGTGTCGGTGTAGACCACCTTGCCCATGCGCGCCGGCGCGGGGAAGGGCGCCGCGGCCCGAACGGTCCGCTCGATCTCGGCGATCACTTCCGGCGCGTGTTTGGGCGCGCGCATCCAGTTCAGGTTGCGCACCTGGCCGCGGCCATCCACTTCCACCTGCAGCACGCCGATGGCGTACAGAAGGGGCGGCAGGCGGCCCTTGTAGATGCGCTCCTGGTTGAGGCCGTAGAGATGGGTGGCCGCATCGGTCCGGTAGGCGCGCGGGTTGGAGGCGTTGGAATGGCGCGCGGCCGGCGCGGCCGGGATGGCCGTGGCGGGACCGGGTGCATCCGGCGGGACGGACGGAACGCCCGCCGCCGGCGGCGCGGCCGGTGGGGCCGGCGGCGCCGCGCAGCCGGCGATCAGGGCCGCCACACAGCCGGCCAGGCCGCCGGCCTGCACCCAGCGCTGCCTCCACAATTGCTTCATGATTTCTCCAGGTCACTTCGCGCGCGACTCCGCGCAACATCGATGATTGAACGCCAACTCTTCCATTTCGCCGACAGCGGTTACGCGCCCTGCGGCATTGTTGCGTATTGACGCAGTGAACGCGCGAGCCCTCCTGGATTCCTTCATGGCCATGCTGGCCCGGGAGCCGGCCGTGCTCGTCACGGTGGCGTCGGCGCAGGGTTCCGTGCCGCGCGAGGCGGGCGCCTGGATGGCGGTCTTCGCGCAGGAGGTGCTGGGCACCATCGGCGGCGGCCACGTCGAATTCACCGCGATCGCGCAGGCGCGCCGCCGGCTGCGCGGCGAGGCGGGCGAGCCGGTGCGGCGCTACGCGCTGGGCCCGAGCCTGGGCCAGTGCTGCGGCGGCGTCGTGCACCTGCGGTTCGAGCTGGTGGGCGCGGCCGACGCCGCCCGGTTGCAGCAGCGCCTCGCGCCGTGCCTCGCGCCGGTGGCGCTGTTCGGCGGCGGGCACGTGGGCCGCGCGATCGTCGCGGCGCTGGCGCCGCTGCCGTTCCAGGTCACGTGGATCGACAGCCGCGACGAGATCTTTCCGGCCGACCTGCCGGCCAACGTGCAATGCGAGCATTCCGATCCGGTGCAGGCGGCCGTTGGCGAGCTGGCGCCCGGCACCAGCGTGCTGGTCATGAGCTTCAGCCATGCCGAGGACCTGGACGTGGTGGCCGCCTGCCTGGCACGCCGGCGCCAGCGCGGCGACCTCGACTTCATCGGCCTGATCGGCAGCAGGACCAAGTGGGCCACTTTCCGGCACCGGCTCGCCGACCGCGGTTTCGCCGAGGCCGAACTGGCGCAGGTGACCTGCCCGATCGGGCTGCCGGGCATCGCCGGCAAGGAGCCGGCCGTGATCGCCGCCAGCGTCGCGGCGCAACTGCTGCAGCGCGCTTCGAGTTGGCCCGCGGGCTTCGACAGGCTCGGCCCGAGCGGTAACCCCGTTCGCCCCGAGCTTGTCGAAGGGCGTGCCGACGAGGCTTCGACAGGCTCAGCCCGAACGGGGGAAGCGCGGCCCGGCTCGCTCGGCCCGAGCGGCAACCCCGTTCACCCGAAGGTCTCGTAGGCACACTCGGGCCCATGGAAAGCTACCTCCTCGACTGGGCCAACCTGCTGCTGCGGTGGGCGCACGTCGTCACCGCCATCGCCTGGATCGGCTCGTCGTTCTACTTCGTCTTCCTGGACTCCAGCCTCACGCCGCCGCAGGACGAGGACTTGCGGCGCCAGGGCGTCAGCGGCGAGCTGTGGGCGGTGCACGGCGGCGGCTTCTACCACCCGGTGAAGTTCGCCGTCGCCCCGCCCAAGCTGCCGGGCCACCTGCACTGGTTCTTCTGGGAGAGCTATTCCACGTGGCTCACCGGCTTCGGCCTGTTCTCGGTGTCCTACCTGTGGCACGCCGGCGCCTACCTCGTGGACAAGTCGCTGATGGACTGGTCGCCGGCCATGGCGATCGTGGCGGCGCTGGCGTTCCTGGTCGTGTTCTGGCTGGCCTACGACGCCATGTGCCGCGCGTTCGGCCAGCGCCGCCATGGCGACGCGATCGTGGGCGGCCTCGTGCTGCTGCTGGTGTGCGCCGCGTCGTGGCTGGCCTGCCACTGGTTTGCCGGGCGCGCCGCCTTCCTGCTGGTGGGCGCCATGATGGCGACGGCGATGAGCGCCAACGTCCTGTTCTGGATCATCCCGGGCCAGAAGAAGGTGGTGGCGGCCATCCGGGCCGGCCAGCAGCCCGACGCCATCCACGGCGTGCGCGGCAAGCAGCGCAGCGTGCACAACACCTACTTCACGCTGCCGGTGCTGTTCTCGATGATCAGCAACCACTACAGCTTCACGTGGAGCCATCCGCGCAACTGGCTGGTGCTGATCCTGATGATGGTGGCCGGCGCCGCGATCCGCCAGTTCTTCGTGCTGCGCCACGGCTGGAAACTGGGGCGCAACCGCCACCCGCTGCCGTACGCGCTGGCGGGCGTGGCCGTGCTCCTGGCGGCGATCGCCTGGCTGCGGCCGCAGGCGAACGGCGCGGTGGCCGCCGCCGGGCCGGCCGGCTACGAGCAGGTGCAGGCCGTGCTGGCCCGGCGCTGCCACCAGTGCCACGGCGCGCAACTGCAGATGAAGAACGTGCGCCTCGATTCCGCGGCGGCCGTCCGGCAGCATGCCGCCCAGATCCACCAGCAGGCGGTGGTGACGCGGTTGATGCCCATGAACAACGCCACCGGCATGACCGAGGCCGAGCGGGCCACGGTGGCGCAGTGGTTCCGCTCCGGCGCGCCCACGCCCTGAACCGCCCCGGGCGCGCGCGCGACGCGGGAATCCACCAGTAGCCGCGATCCCGGCCGCTGCCTACCCTGTGGCCCGGCGCCGCCCCGGCGGCCCCTGGAGGAAACGCGATGAACGGCGACCGATCGATCCTCGACGCGATCCAAGACAACGAGGCGCAGCGCGCGCGGCAGGTCTTCCTCACGCAGCCGGTGGGCGGCGGGCGGGTGATCGACTACACCTGGGCGCAGATGATGGACCAGGCCCGCCGCATGGCGCGCCACCTGCGCGAGCGCGGCCTGCAGCCGGGCGACCGCATCGCCATGCTGTCCAAGAACTGCGCGCACTTCTTCATGGCCGAGCTGGCGATCTGGATGGCCGGCGGCACCACCGTGGCGATCTTCCCCACCGAAACCGCCGAGACGGTGCGCTACGTGCTGGAGCACAGCGAAGCGAGCCTGCTGTTCGTCGGCAAGCTCGATGCCTGGCCGCAGCAGGAACCCGGCGTCCCGAGAGACCTGCCGCGGATCGCCTTCCCGCTGGCGCCGACGAATCCCTTCGACCAGTGGGACGACATCGTCGCGCGCACCGAGCCGCTGGCCGGGCGCATCCAGCGCGCGCCCGAGGACCTGGCGATGATCATCTACACCTCGGGCTCGACCGGCCAGCCCAAGGGCGTGATGCTGCCGTTCCGCGCCGTCAGCGCGGCGAGCGCCGGGGCGGTGCGCTACATGCAGGCGATCTACGGCGACGAGGGCGAGACGCGTTTGATCTCCTACCTGCCGCTGGCGCACAGCTTCGAGCGGGCCTGGGTCCTGGCGGCGTCGCTGTACGAGGGCTCGCCGCACATCTTCTTCGCCGAGGCGGTCGACACCTTCCTGGCCGATCTCAAGCGCGCGCGGCCGACGACCTTCATCTCGGTGCCGCGGCTGTGGCTGAAGTTCCAGCAAGGGGTGTTCGCGAAGGTGCCGCCCGCCAGGCTGGACCGCCTGCTGGGCATCCCGATCGTCGGCAAGCTGGTCGCGCGCAAGATCCTCAAGGGGCTGGGGCTGGACGCGGTGCGGCACGCCGCCAGCGGATCGGCGCCGATCCCGCCCGGCCTGATCCAGTGGTACCGCAAGCTCGGGCTGAACCTGTTCGAAGGCTACGGCATGACCGAGGACTTCGCGTACTCGCACAGCTCCACCAGGGACCGCAACGCGCCGGGCTTCGTCGGCGTGCCGCTGCCCGGGGTGGAGGTGAAGCTGGCCGACGACGGCGAGATCCTGATCAAGTCGCCGGGGCAGTTCAGCGGCTACTACAAGCGGCCGGACCTGAACGCCGAAGCGTTCACCGGCGACGGGTTCTTTCGCACCGGCGACCAGGGCGAGCGCGACGCCTCCGGTCTGTTGAAGGTGACCGGCCGGGTCAAGGAAATCTTCAAGACGTCCAAGGGCGAATACGTGGCGCCGGCCCCGATCGAGAACCTGCTGAACACGCATCCGATGGTGGAACTGTCGCTGGTGTCGGGCACCGGCCAGTCCGCCGCGTACGCGATCGTGGTGCTGGCCGAGGAGCTGCGCCCGCGCCTGAAGGACCAGGGCGTGCAGTCGCAGGTGCAGGCCGAACTGGCGCGCCTGCTGCGGGACGTGAACGGCAGGCTGGCCGCCCACGAGCACCTGAGGATGATCGTGGTGGCCAACGAGCCCTGGTCGATCGAGAATGGCTTTCTCACCCCCACCATGAAGATCCGTCGCCACCGCATCGAATCGGCCGTCTCGCATGCGGTGGAGCACTGGTACGCGACCGGCACCACCGTGCACTGGGCCTGAACACGGGAACCACGACAACCGATGACAGATTCCACCATCCTGCGCCACGGCGGCGACCGCGTGGCCGAGGCGCTGCGCGTGCACGGCGTGCGCGCGGTCTTCACCCTGTGCGGCGGCCACATCTCGCCGATCCTGGCCGGCGCCAAGGCGCGCGGCATCCGCATCGTGGACGTGCGCGACGAGGCGAGCGCGGTCTTCGCGGCCGACGCCACCGCCCGCCTCACGGGCACGCCGGGCGTGGCGGCCGTCACCGCCGGCCCCGGCATCACCAACACGATCACGGCGCTGAAGAACGCGCAGCTGGCGCAGTCGCCGGTGATCCTGCTGGGCGGCGCGGCGCCCACGGCGCAGCAGGGCCGCGGCGCGCTGCAGGACATCGACCAGCGGCCGCTGGTCGAGCCGCACGTGAAGCTGTTTCGCAAGATCACCGCGGTGCGCGAGCTCGGCCCGGCCGTGGAAGAGGCGTTCTCGGTCGCGCGGTCCGGCGTGCCCGGCCCCGTGTTCATCGAATGCCCGGTGGACCTGCTGTACGACGAGGCGTCCATCCGCCAGTGGTATGCCGACGCGGCGGGCAAGGGCACCGGCGTGGCCGAGCGCATGCTGCGCATGGTCCTGAACCGCCATGTGCGCAGGATGTTCGCGGGCGGCGACAAGCCCGTCACGCACCGGGTGCTGAAGGTGAGCGCGCCGCGCGCCACGGGCAAGGCCATCACCGGCAGCATGGCCGCGCTGCTGGCCGCCAGGCGGCCGCTGATGGTGATCGGCAGCCAGGCCGTGGTGATCGCCTCGCACGCGCAGGCGGTGGCCGACGCGGTGCAGGCGCTGGGTATCCCGGTGTACCTGTCGGGCATGGCGCGCGGCCTGCTCGGGCGCGACCATCCGCTGCAGATGCGGCACCAGCGCCGCGAGGCGCTGCGCGAGGCCGACTGCGTGCTGCTGGCCGGAGTGCCTTGCGATTTTCGGCTGGACTACGGCAAGCACGTGCGGCGCAGCGCCACGCTGATCGCCGCCAACCGCAGTGCGCGCGACGCGCGCCTGAACCGCAAGCCGGACATCGCGGCCATCGGCGACGCGGGCCTCTTTCTGCAGGACCTGGCGCAGGCGATGCCGCGGCCCGGCCCGAGCCGCCAGGAGTGGATCGGGCAGCTGCGCGGCCGCGACGCGGCCAGGGAGCAGGAGATCGACCGCCAGGCCGCCATCGCCGGCGAGCACGTCAACCCCGTCGCGCTGTTCCGCGCGCTGGAGCAGGCGGCCGCCGACTCGGCGGTGTTCGTGGCGGACGGCGGCGACTTCGTGGCGACCGCATCGTACGTGCTGCATCCGCGCCGGCCATTGTCGTGGCTGGATCCGGGCGCCTTCGGCACGCTGGGCGTCGGCGCCGGCTTCGCGCTGGGCGCGGCGCTGGCCCATCCGAAAGGCGAGACCTGGATCGTGTTCGGCGACGGCGCCTGCGGCTACGGCCTCGCGGAGTTCGACACCTTCGTGCGGCATGGCATCCCCGTGATCGCGGTGGTCGGCAACGACGCCGGCTGGACGCAGATCGCGCGCGAGCAGGTCAAGATGCTCAAGGACGACGTCGGCACCGTGCTGGCGCGGACCAACTATCACGAAGTCGCCGCCGGCTTCGGCGCGCACGGGATCGTGGTGAAGACGATGGGCGCGCTGGACGCGGCGCTGGCCGAGGCGAAGGAAGTGGCGGCGCAAGGCAAGCCGGTGCTGGTGAACGTGTGGCTGGACCGGACGGAATTCAGGGAGGGGTCGCTGTCGATGTAGGGGCGAGTCGGGTGGAGCGCAGGGTCGGCCGCGGTCTTCTGCATTTCGTTCGGCGGAACGGGCACCAGGCAATCCGACGAAAAGCGATGGAATTCAAAGGCTTGCGCGTGTTGCGCTGCCCGCGCGGCGATGCCGAAGCCGCGCAAACCCGCGCTTGTGCGGGTTTTGGCGGGATTTTCGCAACCAGGGGGCTGGGCGGCAGCTCGGCAATGTCCTATAAATCAAGGACTTGCCGCAGATCGGAGGGCTTTGACGGTGACTGAATCGCCCCGGCTTTCGTGGAGGCCAGTTGGTTTAAGTCAGGCCGCCACCGCGGTGACCTGACTGGCGAGTTGCCGGCAGTAGTTTGCCTCAGCTTCTGCAGGCGGGATGTAGCCGATGGGTTC
>Ga0255338_1000435_pt1 | contig 138793 bp, 108 predicted proteins | sample MeOH1_35cm_T4_19_FD_203715 | JGI IMG/M metagenome (GOLD analysis project Ga0255338, IMG submission 203715) | Sandy soil microbial communities from University of British Columbia, Vancouver, Canada - MeOH1_35cm_T4_195 | ecosystem: Engineered > Artificial ecosystem > Sand microcosm >... | reverse complement strand
GCGCAACCGAGAGATCACCGAGGGCCAGTGCCGCCACTGCCACGCGGAGGTGGTCCAGGCCATCGATCCGGCGCCGCGCCGCGCTCCGGCGGGCAGTGCCGCTGCCGCCCACTCAGGAGAGGATCGCCTCTCCTGCATCCCCTGCCACCGCTCCGTGGGCCATCCCGAAGAGTGAGCTCTCCGAGGTAACGAACGAATGTCGTCGACTGCTCCGTCCGAGGCCAAGAGTCTCCGCCGCCGTGTCCTCACGCTGTACATCGCCGTGGGGATCGTCTCCGCGCTGGCCGTGGGGCTGGTGATCGCCCTGCTCATCAACATCGCCCAGCGCAAGCAGGAGGCGAAGAACCCGTTCTTCCGCGTGGTGGAGCTGACCGAGGACACCGTGGATCCCGCGGTGTGGGGCAAGAACTTCCCGCTCCAATATGACGGGTACCGGCGCACGGTGGACCAGGTGCGCACGCGGTACGGCGGCAGCGAGGCCGTGCCGCACACGCCCTCCCAGGCGGATCCGCGCTCGGTGGTGGCGCAGAGCCGGCTGGAGGAGGATCCCCGGCTGAAGACGATGTGGGCGGGCTATGCCTTCTCGAAGGACTTCCGCGAGGAGCGCGGCCACGGGCACATGCTCTCGGACCAGACCTTCACCGAGCGCCAGCAGGTGACGCACCAGCCGGGCACCTGCCTCAACTGCCACGCCTCCGTCTACACCACGTACAAGAAGCTGGGAGAGGGCGATCTCACCAAGGGCTTCGAGAAGCTCAACGCGATGCCGTACTTCGACGCGCGCAAGCTGGTGGAGCACCCGGTGGCGTGCATCGACTGCCATGACCCGGCGACGATGCAGCTGCGTGTCACCCGGCCGGCCTTCATGGAGGGGATGGCGCGGCTCAAGGCGGGGCAGGGCGTCCAGGGCTACGACGTGAACCGGGATGCGACGCGGCAGGAGATGCGGGCCTTCGTCTGCGGCCAGTGCCATGACGAGTACTACTTCCAGGGCAAGGAGAAGCGGCTGACGTACCCGTGGGACAAGGGCCTGAAGATCGACAACATCCTGGCCTACTACGAGGAGAACGGACACAAGGACTGGACGCACGAGCTCACCGGGGCGCCGGTGCTCAAGGCGCAGCACCCGGAGTTCGAGATGTGGAACCAGGGCATCCACGCGCGCTCGGGCGTGGCGTGCGCGGACTGCCACATGCCGTACCAGCGCGTGGGAGCGCTGAAGATCAGCGACCACCACGTGCGCAGCCCGCTGCTGAACATCAACCGGGCGTGCCAGCCGTGCCACCACTTCTCCGAGGGCGAGCTGCGCGCGCGGGCGGAGTCCATCCAGGAGCGCACCTTCCAGCTTCGCAACCAGGCGATGGACGCGCTGGTGGGGCTCATCTCGGACTTGAAGGCGGCGCGGGACGCGGGCCGGCCCGAGGCGGAGCTGGCGCCGGTGCAGGCGCTGCAGCGGCGCGCGCAGTTCATGCTGGACTTCATCGAGGCGGAGAACTCCATGGGGTTCCACGCGCCGCAGGAGGCCGCGCGCATCCTCGGCGAGTCCGCGAACGTGTCCCGCCAGGGGCAGATCCTCCTGAGGGATCCGAAGTTCCAGCCGCAGATTCCTTGAGCTCCGGGCGGCTCCACGAACACGAAGGGGACCCCCAATTCAGTGGGACCCCTCCGGCCAGCTTCCCCCCCCTCACTGGTAGACGGGCGGGGCGAACCGCGCATCATCGGTGTTCTCTTCAGCGCTTCCCAAGGAAGGGTGGCGCCTGCCTGACCCTATAAGCAAAGCTCGCGCCAACCGTAACCCCTTGAAGGCACAGAGAGGTAACGGGGCGCCGGGCCGGTGGAGTGTGCATGCGCGGTCCACATGTGCCGTGCCTGGGACACCTGCGGCTGGCAGGGGAAGGCTGGGGCGCTGGGCCGGTGCTGGACCCTACGATATGAGGCTCACATGAACGAGATGTCCCGGTTGCTCGCTCAGGTGCGCTGGATGCGCTCTTCCTCGTCCCCACGGCCGCAGGCGCGAGTACGGATCCGATCCTCGTCCCGGGAGTGCTCCTCATCCTCTCGAAGCGGCCTGAGGGCATTGTGCCAGCGCTGGGAGTGGAGGTGAGCCTCTACCGGCTCTTCTCGTGGATTCGCAGACCGGGGCGCTTCGCGTAGTGGCAGACGGTGGAGTTCAATCACCACCGCTTTTGCCTGGGAGGTCAGGGCTCGTACTACTTCGTCGGGACAGAACTCGGCGCCACCTACAAGACAGAGGGCGAGCAGGGCGCTCCCACGACCAGCCTCCACCTCGCTCACTATGTCACGGCCTTGTTCGCGACCGAGCCTGCGCGTGGGCGGCCCAGTGCCCAGCCTTGGTGCCGCTCGGTATCATGGCGAACCCGCAGCCGCTATGCGCGGCATGTCTGTCGCACTTGCCGGGAAACCGCTTGCACCCCCGCGACGTCCCACGTAGGACGGCATTTCGTCTCCTGCTCGAGGGCTGCTCCATGGCTGAAGCGTACGCCGACGCTGCCGTTCGCCACTGGTCGGATGCAGAGTTCTTCAACACCGCTCGTCGTCTCCCTAATGCGGATCAACTCTACGGATTCGCAGCCGAATGCGCGCTGAAGGTTGCGCTGATCAAAATCCCCAGTTGCATGGACGGCGGCGTCTTGCAGAGGCGATACAAGGAGCACGTCGCCGAGCTTTGGGAACTCATCCCGCTCCAGAGCATCGAGAGGATCGCCGTCGGACTGGTGCCACTGCTGCGCATGCAAAATAAGCCATTCGCCGACTGGAGCATCGACCAGCGATACGAGTCGGGTGAAGCGATCAACACCAATATCGTAAATAAGCACCGCGATGCCGCGCGCCGAGCCCTTGGAGCACTCGGTTTACTCGGCGAGCGTCGGGGAGCCTGACCATGCGATTCGACGATGCCTTGTCTGCGGTGGTTGCTAAGGTGAGCGAGCGGTTCCCGGCGGGGGCTCCCGCAGGGACCACGATCGTCCGGGATGCGGTGGGTATGCTCACCTTGGTGTTGCCTGATGAGTCGCTCCCGACGGAAGCTTGGACGCCACTGGCCGTCGAGCTCGATGCCTCATTGGAGCGCTTCAGTCCCGGAAATCGGAGAGTTCTGCTCCGAGCAAGTGACCTAGTCGACCCTATCGATGTGCTTGAGTCACGTGATCGCGCTCTACTACCTGATGCGTCAGGCATCGCGCTTGTCGACCGGTTGATGACGAATCAGGATTGGCTCCGAGAGCCGCGGACAATACGACCGCCGATTCCGACTGCGACTTTTTTCAGCATCAAGGGCGGTGTTGGTCGCAGCACTGCTGCCGCTGTCCTCGCGTGGCATCTCGCTCGCAAAGGGCAGCGCGTCCTCGTCGTGGATCTCGACCTAGAGGCGCCCGGTATCGGAGGCATGCTTTTGTCGGACTTGCCTGACTATGGGGCGGTGGACTGGTGTGTCGAGTCGCTCGTTGGCTCGGCGGACGCCGCGCTTTTCGAACAGATGCTCGCACCATCGCCTTTGGCAGAGAACACGAGCGGGGATATCCGTGTAGTCCCTGCGTACGGTCGGCGCACGAAGGACTACGTAGCGAAAGTTGGCCGAGCGTACATGCCTTCGTTCGGTGCCGATGCGAACCAGCTCGGGCTGGCCGATCGGCTCCTTGCTCTGCTGCGGACCGCCGCAAACCGTGTCGAGCCGCCGGACGTCGTTATTCTAGATGCACGGGCGGGCTTGCACGATATCGGTTCGGCTGCCGTCACACAGCTTGGCGCTGAGGTATTCTTGTTTGCGCGCTCGGACCAACAAAGCCGCGACGGATACTCCCGCTTATTCGAACATTTGCAACGTGCGCGGAGTGTGCACTTTGGCATGCCGGAGGACGATCTGCGCTGGCGACTTAAAATGGTCGCCGCACAGATTGAGCCGACCGTGGGGGGGGTCGAGGCTGCCGTCGAGGGTTCCTACGAACTCTGGGCAGACTTCTACGATGATGGTGAACGCGAGGGAGCAGTCGAGTTTTCACGTGGAGATGATTCAGCACCACACTACCCAGTTCCTGTGACCTTCGACCCGCGTGTCAGAGGGTTTGAGTTCCTCGTACCCGACCGTCGTCCAACCCTCGACATAGTCGATTCCGTGTTCGGTAAATTCGTGGCGATCGCTGCCGACCGTCTCCAGCCTGAGCGGGAAAGCGGGGCAGTTCAGGGAGGAGCATCGTGAAACCGGCACCGTTTGCACCGCTTGAGACTCGTGAGGCGCTGGCGCGGTTGCCCGATATTGCTGCCCAGGAGGACCTCAACCCACCTCCGTTGAATCAGGTCTACGTGCCTCTTGGGCATCAGCGCGCGCTTAGCCTCGACTCGACTCTTGTCATTGGTATGCGCGGAGCCGGCAAGAGCCTCTGGACTGCCGTTTTGCAGAGCGACAAGCACCGAACCTTCGTGGCGAGCCTCGCGAGTGTGAAAGCCCTCGACAAGGCCGTGGTGCGGGTAGGGTTCGGGCTGGATGAATCGAACACACGGTTTCCGAACGCTGCAACACTAGCGACCCTCATGGCAGGCAGGGTTGATCCAGCAGTGATCTGGAAGACCGTCGTGCTCATCAACGCTCGTAGCGCCGCTGGAGAACCGGCGCCATCGCGGGTCGACTGGTCGGCGGCCGTCGCAGCGTCCGTGTCCCGTCCCGAAAAAATCGACAGCGAACTTGCCGAACTCGATGGCAAATTTGCCTCGGATGGAAAGGTCCTCCTCGTAGTGTTCGACGCACTCGATCGCCTCGGGGCAGGGTGGGCCGAGGTCCGTACACTGTTGACGGGGGCACTTCGTTTCGCGCTCGCCTGCAGAGCGCGGCGCGCAATCCGCTTGAAGTTCTTCCTGCGCCCAGACATGGAGGAGGACGCCGAAATTTGGAAGTTCCCCGATAGTTCGAAGCTCCGGCACGGAAAGGTAGAACTTGAGTGGCGCACCGTCGATCTCTACGCGCTCGTGCTGACGTACCTCGCTAATGATGGGCAGAGCGGAAAGCTATTCCGAAAAGAGGCAGCAAGATTCTCTTCTGTGAAATGGGTGGCGACTAACGGCATCTACACCATTCCGCGATCACTACTCGTCGACGAGGATGATCTTAGGGCTATCGTGGAAGGCATAGCGGGGCCTTGGATGGGCCTCAGTAAGAAGCGAGGTTTCACCTATACGTGGATTCCGACGCATCTCGCTGATGCTGCAGGACGGATGAGCCCACGGAGCCTCTTGCTGGCTCTCAAGCACGCTGCGGTTATTTCTCTGGATAGGTTTGCAGGACATGAATACGCGCTGCATTTTGAGGCGATTCAGCAGGGAGTTGCAGAGGCATCAATCATCCGGATCGCTGAGATCAAGGAAGACTATCCTTGGGTAGAGCCATTGCTCGAGGCGGCTCGTGGGCTTTCAGTGCCTTGTGACCCACAAGATCTGACCGACCGATGGACCTCGGACCGTATCAACGATGTTCGTACGGCGGGTGCGAAGCTCTCTCCGCGCCGCTTTACGACCGACCTGAACAGGAAGAACACTGTGGCGGCGCTGATCGACGACCTCGTTGAACTCGCCGTTCTATACCGTACGGACGATGAGCGGCTGAACATGCCGGACATTTTCCGAGTTGGTTTTGGAATCAAGCGCAAAGGTGGTGTGAAGCCGCCGAAGTAGGTAGCCCGAAGCAGGGCCTGCCGTGGCCGAGTTTTCTGGCCAAACCTGTCCGACAACGAGCCTGTCGAAAAAGCCACCCCACCTGCAAAACAAGACGCCTGTTATCAAGGGGTTAGAGACGTTGTCCGGGGCTTTTTCGACGGGCTCACAACCCGACAGCTTCGTCAAGGGCGACGCCGGGAGACTCTCGAGCAACTGACGGCTGCAAGCCTTGGGAGAGCGGGACGCCGGGACGGGCGGACCCGTCAGCGACGGGGGGACCCGCCCCGCAGCGAGGGACCCGCGACCTGTGTCCCTGTTTCCGTGCGCCTGGGGGTCGAGCTGGAACTCTCGTGTCCCGGATGCCCGCAACGCTCCATCGTGAACGCGAAGATCGCGGGAACGTGAACGCTCGGATCGGTGTGCGTGCACACGTTACGGGCCGCCGTAAGTCCCGTTCCAGTCTCGTGAAGCTGTCCTTCCGGCGGCCAGCGGGATGACCTTTGGATGAGTGTTCACGTCGGCCGATCTAGGTGTTCATCTTGGCCGAAATGCGCATCCGGACTCATCCGCGCCACCGGGCTGTGTCAAACCCGTGAGCCGTCATCAGGGCTGCGGTGCACACGGCAGCCCACGGAACGTACAGGAGGTCCCGATTTAGGACTCCTCATTCATCCGGTAGCCCTAGACGCTCAGGCCGGGCGCTCTGTGCGGCCGTTGGCGTGGCGCGCGAACCGTCCCTCTTCACGCGGGTGGACGGGATCCTCGCTGGGCCACGGCCAGCCGCCGAAGCGGGTCCGCTGGTAGTCGGCGTAGGCCTGCTGGATCTCCGCCCGCGAGTTCATCACGAACGGCCCGTACTGCACGATCGGCTCATTGATGGGACGGCCCTGCAGGAGCAGCAGCTCCGTCTCGTCAGGCCCGCCCTCCAGCGGCGCCGCCACCTCGGCGCGGAGCTCGAGCGCGTGAGCCGGGGGAATGGCGCGGCTGCCCACGCGCAGCCCCGTGCCTCGGAAGAAGTACAAGGTGCGGTTCGTGCCGGGAGCGGCCGCCGGCAACGTCCACCGGGCGCCAGGGCTCAGCTTGATTGTCCAGATGGCCACGTCCGTGTCGGGGCGTGACGCCCAGGACTTGGGGGGCGGAGGCGGCGCGTGCTGCTCACCCAGCCGGCCGGCGATGACGGTCACCTCGGTCGTCCGCCCCGCGTCGTCTCGCGCGACGTGCCTGGGGATGAGGTCCCGCCACAGCATGGAGAAGTGGGGCTGCGCGAACTTGTCCTCGCGCGGCAGGTTGAGCCAGATCTGGAAGAGCTCCAGCGGATTGGGGCCCTCGCGGCTCATCAGCGGGAACATCTCCGCGTGGAGGATGCCCTGTCCCGCCGTGAGCCACTGGACGTCGCCGCCGCCGTAGCGGGCCGCGGCTCCGAGCGAGTCGGAGTGGTCGAGCAGACCGCGGCGCACGACGGTCACCGTCTCGAAGCCGCGGTGAGGATGAGACGGGAAGCCCGGGATGGACAGGCCGTGGTACATGCGCCAGCCGTCCTTGCCCTCGAAGTCCTGGCCCAGGGCTCGGCCAGCCAGGGAGGCGGCAGGCCCCATCCGCTCGTTCCCCGCCGGGTACCGGTCGTCATGGTGGACGCAGAAGAGGAACGGGTTCGGCGTGCGCCAGGGGAAGCCGAGCGGTTCGACGCTGAGGACGGGCTCCGGAGCCTGGGCCGCCTTCTGGAGGGTGCCCGGCTCTTCGCGGCTCTCTGTGACGCGCGAGCAGCCCGCAGCGGAGGCCCCTGCCGCGACGATCACCTTCAGCGCATCTCTCCGGGTCACATCACTCATGATCCACCTCGGCCCTCAAGCTTGCTGCGCGCGAGTCTACGCGGACCTCCCCTCGCTCTCAATGCGCGGTGGGCCGGGCGAGCCGCTCAGCTCTCGGGCGTCAGGGGCAGCTCGAGGGTGAAGGTGGCGCCCTGTCCGGGACCGGGGCTGCTGCATGACAGCCGCCCCTTCATCTCCACGGCCGCCAGCGCGCTGATGTGCAGCCCGAAGCCGTGGCCCTCCTTCTTGGTGGTGAAGCCCTGGGTGAACAGGCGCGGCAGGATCTCCGGGGCAATGCCCAGGCCGTTGTCCACCACCTCGATGAGCAGCAGCGCTCCCTCGGGAGCGCTCCGCACCCGGATGCCCAGGCGCTTGTCCTCTCCCGGGCTGCCCACCAGCGCATGCCGTGCGTTGCTCAGCAGGTTGACGAGGATCTGCAGCAGCTTGTGCCGGTCCACGATGATGGAGGGGACGGGGGCGTACTCGCGCTCGATGCGGATGCCCAGCCGCTCGAAGGAGACGGCGTGCAGGCGCAGCGCCTCGTCGATGAGCTGGGGGACGGCCAGCTCCTCCAAGGTGCCCCCCGCGCGCGCGTGCTTCTGCTGCATGCTGACGATGGACTTGATGTGCTCCACGCTCTCTCTCAGCGCGCGCATCTCCTCGATCACGGAGTCACGCTCCTCCTGGAGCTGATCGGACAGGGCGATAAGGTAGTTGGGGAGCTTCTGTCCCTGCGGATCCCGCGTGAAGAAGGAGGCGAAGTCCGAGGCATGCTCGCGCAGGAGGTTGGTGGCCTTGGCCAGGTTGGTGAGGCGGGACTTGCGCAGGCTGTCCAGGACGACGCCGGTGGAGATGTTGACGCTGTTGAGCGTGTTGCCCACGTTGTGGAGCACCCCCGTGGCGACCTCGGCCATGCCCGCCTGCCGGGACACATCCACCAGCGTGCGGTGCATCTCGCCCAGCCGGGCCTCGGCCTCCTTGCGCGCCGTGATGTCGCGGCCAAAGAGCGTCACCCCGATGGCCTGGCCGTTCTCACCCGGGATGGGGTTGATGCTGATGTCCAGCACCTCGCGCCCCTTCATGTGCGGAGACCGCTCCTCGAAGCGCACGCGCTCGCCCTGGAGCACCCGGTTCACGCGTCCCATCCAGGCCTCCAGGATCTCCGGGGGCGCCTGATCGAAGAAGAACTGCCCCAGCTGCAGCTCCTTGCCGAAGAACCGGCGGTAGCGCTGCCGGGCCGCCGCGTTGGCGGTGAGCACGTGCCCCTGGGAGTCCATCGAGAGCACCATATCGTCGGTGCTGTCGATGACGCTGCTCAGCTTGCTCTCGCTCTCACGGAGCACCTTGAAGGTGCGCTCGAGCGAGGACTGCGCCGCATCCCGCGCGGTGCTGTGCAGCGCACCCAGGACCCAGGCTCCCAGGAAGGAGAAGCCCGCGATGACGTGCGAGAACCAGAGCTGGTCGAGGGCTGGTTCCGCGGGAAGGCTGCCGGCCTGCTCGCGGTAGAGCGGGTGGCCGATGCCCAGCGCCAGGAACAGGAACAGGGTGAAGAGCAGCCCCAGGCGTGGACCGACCAGGTACACGGCGAGCGCCGGCAACAGCATGGTCACGGCGTGGGTGCCGCCTGAGGCCTGAGGGCTCGCGAAGATGATCCCCACCAGCCCCAGCGTCAGGCTCACCAACAGGAGCATCGCTGGCGCGGTGGAGGTCCGGGTCTTGCGTGCCAGCACCAGCACGCTCAGGTAGCACAGGCCGACGATGATGCCGGGGAGGGCGGGCTGGTTCAGCTGGAGCGTCCACACCACGAACAGCGTGTTCAACAGGAACAGGAAGCTGGCGGCGCCCACCAGGATGCGGTGGCGGACGAGGTCCGCGGGCGCGGCCTTGCGCAGGGGCTCTGACAGCAGCGAGTCCAATCGCGCCAGGAGCCAGGGCTGCTTCTCGGGAGGTGGGGGAGTGCTCGCCAGGGGGGAGGTGGGGGCGGGAGGGCTTGTCTGAGGCGAGGGCTGATTCGACATGTTTCGGGAGAGAGGGCTCGTGGAGAGAGGTTCGAAGATGGGTGACGCGAGAGTCCCTACCGGCGCGGCTGGCCGCTGCGCCGCACCTGGACGAGCTCGGCGATGATGGAGACGGCGATCTCCTCGGGTGTCAGCGCGCCGATGGCCAGCCCCATGGGAGAGCGGAGGCGAGCGAGCGCCGCGTCCTCCGCGCCCCCCGCCTTGAGCCGCATGCGGAAGCGCTCCGCCTTGCGCCGGCTGCCGATGACGCCCAGGTAGGCCGAGGGCTTGTTCAGCAGCGCCTCCACCACGGCCTGGTCCAGCGGATGATCGTGCGTGGTGACGCAGAAGTAGTCCTGAGGGCCGCCCGTCACCGCGCGCGCGTGATCCGCGGGATCCCTGAGCAGCACCTCACAGCCAGGGAAGCGCTCGGTGCTGGCCCACTCGGGCCGGGCGTCCACCACGGTGACGCGGAAGCCCACCTTGGAGGCAAGGGCCGCCAGCTCCTTCGCCACGTGCCCGGCGCCAAACACGGTGAGCCGCACCGGCGCCCCGTGCTTCTCCAGGAACACCTTCATCCGCCCGCCGCAGCACATCCCCAGCTCGTGGGTGAGGTGCGTCTCGATGACGCGCGTCTGCTCGGGAGCCTCGAGCAGCGCGAGCGCGGCCTGGAGGATCTGGTGCTCGATGGCGCCGCCCCCTACCGTGCCACGCAGGGTGCCGTCCCCGAGAACCACCATCTTCGAGCCCGGCTTCTGCGGCGTGCTGCCCGCGCTCTCGATGACGGTGGCGAGGACGAAGGGCCGGCCCTCTGCGGCAAGGGCCGCGATCTCCGCGTAGAGGTCCATCGCTGAGGCAAGCCTATCGCGCCCTCCCCAGCAGATCGCCAAAAGTTTCCGGGCCAGGAGACGGCGGAGTGTTCACCGGTCAGGCATGCGTCCGGCCTCTTCCCGCCTGCTCGCACCCCCGGAGCGCACGTGCCTAGCCGAAGAAGACCTGCGCCACCTTGAAGAACTCCTCGGGCACCCGCTTGAGCTCCTTGGTGGCCAGGGACAGGTCCACGCTGATGATCTCGTTGCCACGCAGCGACGCCATCTTCCCGAACTCGCCGCGGGCCACCATGTCGCACGCGTGGACGCCGTAGCGCGTGGCCAGCACCCGGTCGTGCGCTGTGGGCACGCCGCCGCGCTGGATGTGGCCCAGCACCGACACGCGCGTCTCGAAGCCCGTGCGCCGCTCGATCTCGTGCGCCACGATGCCACCCACGCCGCCCAGGCGCGGCCGGCCCGCCTCGTCCAGCGCGCCCGAGGTGATGAGCTGCTCGCTCTGATCCTCGGCCACCTTCACCCGCGTGCCCTCCGCCACCACGACGATGGAGAACGAGCGCCCCGAGGCATGCCGCCGCTGGATGTGCTCGGCCACCTTGACCAGATCCGCCGGGATCTCCGGCACGAGGATGACGTCCGCGCCGCCCGCGATGCCCGCATACGTGGCGATCCACCCCACGTGCCGCCCCATCACCTCACAGACGATGACGCGCTTGTGGGACTCGGCGGTGGAGTGCAGCCGGTCAATGGCGTCCGTGGCGATCATCACGGCCGTGTCGAAGCCGAAGGTGAAGTCCGTGCCGTTCAAGTCGTTGTCGATCGTCTTTGGCACGCCGACGATGCGCAGGCCCTCCTGGGACATGCGCGTGGCCGCGGAGAGCGTGCCCTCACCACCAATGGCGATGATGGCGTGGATGCCGTTGCGCTCCACCGCGCGCTTCACCTTCTCCAGGCCACCCTCGACCTTGAAGGGGTTGACGCGCGAGGTGCCCAGGATGGTGCCTCCGCGGTGGAGGATGCCGGAGGTGGTCTCCCGCGTGAGGCGGAAGTGGTTGTCTTCCAGCAGGCCCTTCCACCCATCTCTCAAGCCCATCATCTCGAAGCCGTGCTCGCTGGCACGGCGGACGACGGCTCGGATGACCGCATTGAGGCCGGGGCAATCGCCCCCGCCGGTAAGGACGGCGACTTTCATAGGGGGTGGTTTCTAGCGCGAGCGAGGGCGAAGCAAAGGAAGGAAATGTCATCCAAACAAGGGGGGATGCTTGTGGGCCCAGGGGCGGGCGCCCTCCAGCTGAGCGGCCAACCGGAAGAGGGTGGCCTCGTCCCCGAAGCGGCCGATGAACTGCACCCCCACCGGCAGGCCCTCCGCGCTCCAGTGCAGCGGCACGGACATGGCCGGGTTGCCGGTGATGTTGGCCAGGGGGCAGAAGGGCGTGAAGGCCGCCGCGCGGAACAGCGCCATCAGGGGCTCGTCCGGCGGGGCGTCGAAGGTGCCGAGCGGCACGGGGGGCTCGGCGAGCGTGGGCAGCAGCCAGGCGTCCACCTCCACGAACTTGAGGGCGAAGGCGCGGGCGTAACGTTGCATCGCGTCATACGCCACCAGGTACGAGGCGGCGGTGTGCTGACGCCCCATGTCATAGAGGGCCCAGGTGAGCGGCTCGAAGAGCTCCGGCGTCGCCTCGCGGCCCATGAGCGGGGCCAGCTTCTCGATGGCGACCACCGCGCCGCTGGACCAGATGGTCATGAAGGTCTGCGCCAGCAGCTCCTCGTCGGGGACCTCCAGGCTGCCCTCCACGACGGTGTGGCCCAGCTCGGTGAGGAGCTGGACGGTGCTCTCCACGGCCTTGATGCACTCCTCGTGGACAGGGACGCCCGTGTTGGTGCGGGTGGTGAAGGCGATGCGCAGCTTGCCCGGCGCAGTGGCCACCTCCTGGGTGTAGGGGCGGGCCTTGGGCGGGGCGGCGTAGGGGGCGCCCACGTCCGCGCCATCCGTGGCATCCAGCAGGCCGGCGCTGTCCCGGACGGAGCGGGTGAGGGCGTGCTCGGTGACGAGGCCATGCATGATGTCGCCGATGTCCGGCCCCATGGGCATGCGGCCGCGCGAGGGCTTGAGCCCGAAGAGGCCGCAGCACGAGGCGGGGATGCGGATGGAGCCTCCGCCGTCACCGCCATGGGCCATGGGCACCATGCCACTGGCCACGGCCGCGGCCGAGCCGCCGCTGGAGCCGCCGGTGGTGTAGTCCAGGTTCCACGGGTTGCGGGTGGGCCCGAAGAGCTTGGGCTCGGTGGTGCAGATGATGCCGAACTCGGGGAGGTTGGTCTTCCCGAGGGTGACGAGGCCGGCGCGCTTGTAGCGCTGGGTGAGCTCGCTGTCGTGCGGCGCCACCAGGTCGGCGAAGAAGCGCGAGCCGGAGGTGAGCTTCTTGCCCGCGTAGGCGGAGATGAGATCCTTCATGAGGAAGGGGACCCCGGTGAAGGAGCCCTGGGGGAGCGGGCCTTGCGCCAGCTCGCGGGCCTCGTCGAACCACCGGGCGATGACGGCGTTCAGTTTGGGATTGAGGCGCTCGATGCGGGCGATGGCCGCGTCCACGAGCTCCAGGGGTTTGACCTTCTTGGTGCGAACCAGTCTCGCCTGGGTGGTGGCGTCGAGGGCAGCGAAGGTGTCCATATGGGCCGGGCACTCTACTCCTTCACGCAAGCTGCCACGGGCTCTCGTGTCCTGATAGGTTGCCTTCTTTGCTTTCTCCCATCCTCCCACCCCCGTCCGGGCCCCCCCAGCGCCTCCCGTGAACGTCCGCGTCTTTGCCTCCGAGCAGGAAGTCGCTACCGCCTGCGCCGCCCACCTCGCCGCCGAAGTGCGTGCCAGGCCTGAGCTGGTGCTCGGGCTGCCCACGGGGCGCTCGCCCATCAACGTCTACCGGGAGCTGGCGGCTGCCCACCAGCGGGGTGAGCTGGATCTGTCGCGCGCCACCACGTTCAACCTGGACGAGTTCCTGGGGCTGCCTCCGGATGATCCGACGAGCTTCCGGGCGTACATGGAGCGGCACCTGTTCCAGCACGTGAACCTGGCGCCCGAGCGCATCCACTTCTTCGATGGGAGCGCGCCAGACGCGGAGGCGGAGTGCGCGCGCTATGACGCGGCGGTGGCGGCGGCGGGAGGGTTTGATCTGGTGCTGCTGGGCATCGGGCCCAATGGACACATCGCCTTCAACGAGCCGGGGGACTCACTCCGGGCGGCGAGCCACCGGGTGTTGCTGTCCCGCGAGACGCGGCAGACGCTGGCGCCGCTGGTGGGGGATGATCCCACGCGGGTTCCGATGGCGGCGCTGACGCTGGGAGTGGCACCGCTGCTCCAGGCGAAGCAGGTGCACCTGATCGCGTTCGGCGCGAGCAAGGCGGCGGTGGTGACGGAGATGGTGCACGGCCCCATCACTCCCCGGTGCCCGGCGTCCTTCCTCCAGCTTCACAAGAACGTGGACCTGTGGCTGGACAAGGTCGCCGCCAGAGGGCTCCAGCGCCGCTGAGCTGTGGACTCATGGAGTCCAGTCAGGAGGCGCAGCCACTCCTCAAGCCTGTCAGTACGTGTCGCCGCGCGTGGTCCGGCCAGAGGAGATGTTCAGTAGCTTCGCCTCGCGCACCCGGCGCAGCAGCGCGACGAACTCCTCGCGATCCTCGAACCCATCCGTGGCGCCCTGCGCGAGCGCCTCCGCCACCGCCAGGCTCCAGTCACTCGCCTGCGGCGCGCCCCGCAGGATGTCCGCCGTCCCAGCCACCGCCGTGGCGAAGCGCATGTCCGCGGACGTATCCGCCAGCCGGGCGCTCAGCTGCTCGCGCGACACGGAGAAGCTCTGCTCCGCCGCCTCGCTCCCCGAGGGCGTCTTCGCGCGCACGCGCACCGTCGCCACCTTCGAGCCCTGCCCCGTCAGCTCCACCTCGTACAGCGCCGTGACCGTGTGGCCCGCGCCAATCTCTCCCGCGTCCACCTTGTCGTTGCGGAAGTCCTGGTCCGCGATGGCCCGGTTCTCGTAGCCGATCAGCCGGTAGCCGCGCACCGCCGCCTTGTCGAACTCCACCTGCACCTTCACGTCCTTGGCGATCACCTCCAGCACCCCCGCCAGCTGCTCCTGGAACACCCGCCGCGCCTCCTTCTCGCTGTCGATGTAGTAGCAGTTGCCGTTGCCCTTGTTCGCCAGCCGCTCCATCAGGTCATCGCGGTAGTTGCCCATGCCGAAGCCGATGGTCGACAGCGTCACGCCCTCCTGCACGAAGCCGCGCACGCTCTCCAGCATGTCATCCGCGTTGCGGAAGCGCCCCACGTTGGCGTCCCCGTCCGTCATGACGATGACGCGAGAGACGACGTTGGCGCCCGCGTGCTTCACCGCGTGCTGGTAGGCCAGCTTCAGTCCGTCCCCCATGGCCGTGCCGCCACCGCTGCGCAGCGAGTCCACCGCCTCGAAGATCTTCTGGCGCTCGGAGGCCGGCGTGGGCGGCAGGATGTCGCGCACGCTCCCCGCGTAGGTGGTGATGGCCACGGTGTCCGTCTCGTTCAGCCCGTCCACCGCCAGCTTGATGGAGCGCATGGCCAGCGGCAGCTTGTCCGACTGAGCCATGGAGCCGCTGGTGTCCACCAGGAAGACCAGGTGCGTCTGCTTGCGCTCGCTGCGGCCCAGCCGGCGGCCCTGCAGCCCCACCTTGAGCAGGTGCCGCCCCTTCGTGAAGGGCGAGGGCGTGCCCTCGAGGTCCACGTGGAAGTCTCCCTTCGTGGGCGTCGGGAGCCGGTACTTGAAGTAGTTCACCCACTCCTCCACCCGCACCGAGTCCCGCGGCGGCAGCGAGCCCTCGTTCACATAGCGGCGGAAGAGGGCGTAGGAGGCCGTGTCCACGTCCACCGCGAAGGTGGAGAGCGCGTCCTCGGAGGTCAGCGTGAAGGGGTTGGGACGCTCCGCCGCGTGGGTGTTGCCCGTGGGCAGCGGCTCCGAGGGAATGTCCCCCGCCGGCTGCGACGTGCCCTTGATGATCTGGATGACCTCCATGCGCTTCTTCTCCAGCACCGGAGGGGCGCCGGAGCCCGTCTCTGGAGGGATGGTGGGTGCTGGCAGCGCGGAGGGCGCAGCGGCCACCGCTTGCGCGGGGCGGCCTTCATAGGCAGCGTCCTCCCCGAAGCTCTTCATCGTCTTGCGCTGGAGGCTCTGCGCCTGGGCCCGCTCCATGTCGGGGGAGCCCGCCAGGGCGGCCGCGCTCGCGCCAAAGAGGCTGCGGACGTTATCGCCGAACAGGACGAAGGCGCCCAGGAGGAGCACGGCCGAGATGACGGAGTAGAGGATGACCTTGGAGCGCGTTCCGGAACCCTTCATGTGTGCGGACCTCGGCGAAGCGGGGGCGTGCTGTCAGCAGCGCATGAATCTCACACTGCCCGCGCCCGCGCGTCCGTCATTCGCCCGAGGGTCGGTCATCGGGAGGATGGAGCGCTACCGCCGGGCCTGAGGCGCCAGGCGGGCCTTGGACGCAGTGGGAGGCGCGGCGGGCCGGCGCTTTGTGGCCAGCGGAGGCCTCGGCGGCGGCGGAGGCCGCAGGCGCGCGTACGCGGTCATCACCTTCACCACGTAGAACTCCGTCTCGCCGTTGCGCGGCACCACTCCGTCCACCGCGCCGGGCCCCGCGTTGTAGGCAGCCACCGCCAGGCGCACGTCGTCGAACCGCGCGAGCTGCTCGGCCAGGTAGCGCGCACTGCCATCCAGGGCGGACCGGGGATCGAACGGATCCTCCACGCCCAGCATCCGCGCCGTGCCGGGCATGAGCTGGCCGGGCCCCATGGCCCCCGCGGGAGAGATGCGGTGCGAGCGCGCCTCGGACTCCACCTGCACCAGCGCCTGGAGCAACCCCGCAGGCAGGCGGTGGCGGCGCTCGGCCTCGGCGATCAACGGCTCCATCGGCTCGTGTCCACTGAGCAGGCATGCCGGGCGGTGCCGCGCGTAGACGCCCAGCGCGTGCAGCTTCTGCTCGAGGAAGGACACGGAGAGCGGGAACACCGCGCTGCCGCCGAAGAAGCCCACGGCCACGTTGATCACCACCAGCGGCGCGAGGACGCACAGCCCCAGCCACACCCACCCCGGAAGGGGGACTCCCGCCCTGATCCGCTTGCGCGCCACGCCTCTACCTTTAAGGGCGCCCCGGCCTCCCGTCCATCTTCCGGCGCCCCGGCGCCGTGTCCGGAGGCAGCCGCAGGCCATCCAGCACCAGCGTGGTGAGCGCATCCGGCAGCTCCAGCGGGTTGCCGATCTCCTCCCCGCTGAGCACCGCCAGCAGCAGCCGCTCCACCGCGCCCACCACCGCGAGCCCGCTCACCGCCGGGCGGATGGGCCGCAGCAGGCCGTGGGTATGGGACTTCTCGGTGATGTCCACCGCGTGACGGGAGATCAGCCGCGCCATCTCCACCACTTTGACGCGCGCTCCCACGGCCGGCCCCCGGCACTCCTGCAGGTAGAGCCGCACCACGTCCGGATACTGCAAGAGCGCGCTGGCGATCACCGCCGCCACCGCCCGGTACGCGTCGAACATCGTCTCCACGTCCCGCGCCGCGGCGAGGGCTCGGCCGCACGCCTCCATCCCGTCGAGCAGCTCGCGCCGCGCCGGCTCCAGCAGCGCGTCCACCAGGGCCGTCTGATCCTCGAAGTACCGGTAGAACGTCCCCTTGGCGACTCCCGCGGCCTGAGTGATGTCGTCAATGGTCACACCCTCCAACCCCCGCTCGACGAAGAGGCGAAGGCCCGCCTCGCTGAGCGCCTTCATCCGCTCGCGGCGGTTGGTATCCCGGGCGCCACCCTGGGGCCCAGGCCGCGCCCGGGGAGATCCAGCAGGTGGAGTGGAAGCGGACGGACGGGGCGGGTTGCGTCGCGTGCTCATTTCGTTGCGCTCAATAAAAAAAGTGACCAAATAGTCATTATTTGGTGCGCGCGCGGAATGGGCCGGACGCGTCCCTGGAGGTGCAGCATGATTGGAATCCCACTGGGCCTGCTCTACAGCAACTTTGGCGAGTGGCTGCTGCACAAGTATGTGCTGCACGGCCTGGGAAAAAACCCCAAGAGTTTCTGGAGTTTCCACTGGCACGAGCACCACCAGAAGTCTCGCCGCAACGAGATGGTGGACGACCAGTACACCGCTCCCCTGTGGGAGTGGTCCCCCCAGTCGAAGGAGCTGCTGGGGCTGGCTGCCATCGTGGTGGGGCACCTGCCGCTGCTACCGGTGGCCCCCTTCTTCACGGCCACGGTCTGGTACTCGACAGCGCGGTACTACCGCGTCCACCGGAAGGCCCACCTCGACCCGTACTGGGCCAAGGAGCACGTTCCCTGGCACTACGATCACCACATGGGGCGGGACCAGAACGCGAACTGGTGCGTCACCCACCCCTTGTTCGACATCCTGCTGGGCACCCGGAAGGAGTTCATAGGCGTCCAGCCGAGGGCGCCCCAGCCCGAGTCCAAGCCCGAGCAAGCCAGCGCGTCCCCTCCGGCCGCCTGAGCCTCAGCGCCGCGAGCGCTTGGCCGCCTGCCCGGAGCCCTTCCGAGCCTTGGCGGCAGCGGGCCGCGTCGTGGCCTTCGAGGCCGGCTTGCGGGGGGCCGGCTTGCGGGGGGCCGGCTTGGAGGCCTTGCGAGCCACGGCCTTCTTCGGAGCGGAGGCAGGAGCGCTGAGCACCGTGTCCAGGGCCCGGAGCGCATCCGTGGTGGTGAAGATGCCCAGCACCTGGCTGCCCCGGAGGATGACGGCCGAGCCGTACTTGTGCTGCGCCATCTCCCGGGCCACCCCGGCCAGGGGAGCCTCCGGCACCACGGTGTAGGCGTCCTGGGACATGGCCTCCTCCACGAGGACCTCCTTGGGATCCACGTCCCGGAGCGTCTCGATGAGGTGCAAATCCCTCTGCGACAGCATGCCAACGAGTCTCCCTCCCTCGAGCACGGGGAGGTGCCGGATGCCGTGGTCGTTCATCATCCGGTGGGCGTCGGCGAGTGGAGCCTTCGTCCCGATGGTGTGGACGGAGCGCGTCATGAAGATCTCGATAGCGTCGGTCATAGACTTTCCCTTGGGGTTTACAGAGCAGGTAGCAAACCTTCGGCCAACCTCTTCCCCTCGGTGAAGGTGAGCCCGGCTCGCCGTGCGCGCATCCCGTGCGCGAGGGACTGGCGTGGCGCAAACGCTGCGTCCGTGCCGCCCGCGCGTCCGAGTGCCATCCCCTGGACAACCTGACACGTCTGGTTGGGGACCAAGCTGGTGCGAGACGGCGCGCCTGCGGTATTCCCGATGCATAGCTTCTCCGAGCGCGTGCGGACCCGGCGGCTGCCGGGAGGAGGCCGGTCATGAAGAAGCTGGCTGAGAAGAACCCGGAGAAGCTCATCGACCTGCTCCTCGAGCGGCGGACGTTCGAGCGCACCAACGTGAAGCTCTATGACCGGGTCCTGTCGCTGATGAGCGCGTCGGAGGATCGGCAGGTCCGTGGGATGTTGGACACGATGCAGGCCTATCGGGACGAAGAGGCCGAGCACCAGGAGTGGCTGGAGGAGCAGATCCGCGCACTGGGTGGGGACGTGAACGCGGAGTCAGAGCGCTCCCGCCTGGCAGTCGCGGAGGCGCGCGGCCTCGAGCAGGTCATCCTGCGCGAGGACATGGAGCTGCCCCACCTGTTCCACGCGCTGATGGCCGCGGAGCTGGTGGACAACGCCGGGTGGGATCTGCTGACGGCCCTGGCGGAGGAGGCGGACGACGACGAGGCGCTGGACGCCTTCCTGCTCCGCCAGGCCGAGGAGGAGGACCACCTGGAGTACCTGCGCGAGACGATGTCCCGGTACGCCGAGAGCCAGGTGCTCGGCGGGGCGCTCCACCTCCCCACCGAGCCGTAGCAGCCGCCGGGCTTAGAAGATCAGGTCCAGCACGTCCGTCCTCAGCCACAGGCCGGCGCACACGCGCACGTCCGCCGTCCAGTCTCGCTGAGGCAGCGTGCCGCTGGCCTCGAGCGTCAGCTCCAGGTTCTCCTGGCGGATGAGCTCATTGAGATCCAACACGCCGCTGCCCGTGGCGGTGAGCTTCTGCGTGGAGGGCTGGTTGGCGGAGCGCCGGTACTCGAGCAGCTTGGTGGCGGTGTTCTGCCCCGGGAGGCGGATGGCCACGCTGGCGCGCTCGACGCCGCTCAGCTCCGGGTTGCCGCTGGTGGCCGTCACCTCGAAGAGGTGCATGCGGAGCTGGGCCTCCGTGCTCCCCGAGGGGAGGGTGGCGCCGAGGTCACCGACCGGGAAGTTGATCGTCTGCGAGACAGTCCCCGGGATGGGGATTGATCCCGGGAACCCGACGTTGTGCTGCGTCTTGCAGAGCTCCTCGGTCTCCGCCTCGACGTAGAAGAGCGAGCTGCAGCCGGTGGTGAGCAGCGGGAGGGTGATGAGCAGGATGCGGAAGGAAGGGCGCATGGGTCGGCTCGATCAGAAGAAATAGAGGAGGAAGCCCAGCTTGACGGCGGGCGTAGTGAAGCGGAACGAGAGCGGCTTGGCGGTGATGTCCGGGTCTCCCGTGACGTCCTTCAGCAGCCGCTCCGCATCCTCGATGACCAGCGAGCCGTGGGCTAGGCCGACGCGCAGGGAGAAGGAGAAGCGCTCCGGCTTGCCGAGCTCCAGCCCCACGCTGGCGCCGCCGTAGTTGAAGCCCACGTCGTCGATGGGCACGCTCGTCCGCAGGGGAATGCCGCCGAACCGGTCGACCAGCTCGTTGTAGTTGGCGTCGAAGTAGTGGCCCAGGTCCAGGTTGAGGGAGGGGGAGACGAAGGAGGACAGCGGCACCAGGCTGATGCCCCCGCGCACCCCCAGGCTCAGGGTGTTCGTCGTGAGGCCGGCGTTGATCCGCAGCCACGACACCGGCCGCAGCACCGCGGAGACGCCCACGCCGTCCGGCGCTCCCACGTCCAGCATCACGCCGAGCTTGAGCTTGTTTCCGGAGTCACTCGAGGCCTCGACCTGAGGAGCCTCGGAGGAAGAGGTGGAGTCCTGGGCCTGGGCCTTCGCACCGGCACCGAGCGCTAGCACACAGGCCAGCGTGGCTCCGTAGCGGGAGACTCCAGAGGCGACGCGTCTGCTCATCGGAGTGGATTTCATAGGGGTGGGGGGCCGGAATGGCCACCGCCCATCATTCGTGGACCCACGGGGAAAGAGAAGCCGTGCGCTGTGGAAAAGCGGACGCACCCCTCCAGGCCTGCGTGGATTGAAGCCCTTTCCGGCTTTGTGCGCCCCCAAGGCCCCGGTGTTGGCGCGCCGACGCACGCTCAGCCTCCGGGGCAGTTTCCTTTGAGCAGAGCGGGATCAACTTTTTCGGCTGTCCTGCGCGCCAGGGGTGGGGCGCGCGTGGGGTGGGAGACAGGATGATTGAGGAAGTCGACCAGCGCCTGAAGGCATGGGTGGGGGAGGTGTCAGGTGAGCTGCCCGTCTCCTTCGCGGTGCCGGACCGGAGCCCCCGGGAGCCCGGCGTCAGCCTCTACCTGCTGGAGCTGTGCGCCGCGCCGCCGGCCCGCTCCGTGCGCCGCGTCCCGCTGCAGTTCTCCGTCTGTTACCTGATCACCGTCACCGCGCAGACGCCCGAGCTGGCGCACCATACCCTGAGCGAGCTCGTGTTCTCGGCGCTGGAGACGCCGGACTTCGAGGTGGATCTCGGCACCATTCCGCTGGAGCTGTGGACCGCCCTGGGCGTGCCACCCCAGCCGGCCTTCCGCCTGCGCCTGCCGGTGCGGCGTGAGCGCGCGGAGCCGAGTGTCCGGCGCGTGAGCTTCCCGCTCGTCACCCACCTGACGCCCAACGAGGCGCTGCTGGGGCGCGTGGTGGGCCCGGGCGATGTGCCCATCCCGGGCGCGCTGGTGGATCTCCCGGCGCTGAAGCTGAGCACGCGCACGGACGCGCGCGGCTGCTTCCGCTTCCCGCTCGTGCCGCCCCGGGAGTCCCTGGGCCGGCTGGAGGTGCGCGCCAAGGGCGAGGTGCTCCACGTGGGCGCCGAGGCGCTCACCACGGAAGCAGGGCAGCTGGTGATCCGCATGCCGTTGAAGGAGGGGTGACGTGCCGAACTATCTGACGCCCGGTGTCTACGTGGAGGAGGTCTCCACGGGCACTCGCTCCATCCAAGGGGTGGGGACGACGACGGCGGCCTTCGTGGGCCGCGCGCCCCTGGTGGACGCCCACCTGCACGAGGCGGTGGCCATCAATGGCTGGCCCCACTTCCTCAAGGAGTACACGCGCCCGGACAGCCCGGGCACGGACCTGTCCCGCGCCGTGTACGGCTTCTTCCTGAACGGCGGGCGGCGCTGCTTCATCGTCAACATTGGGGACGCCAAGCGGATCACCGGAGGCACGCGCCGGCGCGAGGGGCTGGCGGTGCTCGAGGAGGTGACCGAGGTGGCCATGGTGGCGGCCCCTGGCTGGTCGGATCCGGCGGCCCACGACGCGCTGCTCTCGCACGCGGAGAAGATGAAGGACCGTGTCGCCATCCTGGACGCCGCCGAGGACGTGGAGGACGTGGGGCAGCTCACCCGCATCGCCCTGCTGGAGGCGCCGGGCACGAAGCCCGGAGAGGTGACGGCGGGCGGGCCGCCCAAGGGCCTGCGCCCCCGCATGTCGGACCAGGGCTTTGGCGCCTTCTACTACCCGTGGATCACCACGGTGGACCCCATGTCCGGCGAGCGGGTGAACGTGCCGCCCTCCGGGCACATGGCGGGCATCTACGCGCGGACCGACGTGTCCCGCGGAGTCCACAAGGCCCCGGCCAACGAGGTGGTCTACGGCGCGGGGAACCTCGTCCGCCACATCACCCACGAGGAGCAGGCGGAGCTCAACTCCAACGGCGTCAACTGCATCCGCTACTTCCCCAACCGGGGCATCCGCGTGTGGGGCGCGCGCACGGTGGCGGGCGCTGACAGCGAGTGGCGCTACCTCAACGTGCGCCGCCTCTTCAACTTCGTGGAGGAGTCCATCGCCCTGGGCACCGGGTGGACGGTGTTCGAGCCGAATGATCCGACGCTCTGGGGCAACATCCGCCGGGATGTGGGCGCCTTCCTGCTGCGGCTGTGGCGCGACGGGGCGCTGCTGGGCCGCTCTCCGGAAGAGGCCTTCTTCGTGCAGTGCGACGAGCAGACCAACCCCCCCGAGAGCATCGACGCGGGGCAGGTGGTGGCGCTGATCGGCCTGGCGCCGGTGAAGCCCGCCGAGTTCATCATCTTCCGCATCGGCCAGCATGCTGGCGGCGCGGAGGTGGAGGAGGTGAAGAATGGCTGAGGCGAACCCGCCGGTGGATACGCCGCCCGCAGCGGAGCCGGGCGCCCAGCCGGGCGCGCTGGTGGATCCGTTCCGGGCCTACAACTTCAAGCTGCTCATCGACGGGGTGACGGAGGGGCACTTCACCCAGTGCAGCGGGCTGCGCGCCAAGGTGGACGTCATCCCCTACCGCGAGGGGGGCGGCGGCACGGTGGTGCGCAAGCTGGCGGGCCCGCTCAACCTGGGACAGGTGACGCTGAGCTACGGCTTCACCTCCTCGCCCGAGCTGTGGGCGTGGTTTCTCGCCTCGATGGGCGGCCAGCCGCAGCGCAAGAACGTCTCCGTGCTGATGCTCGGGATGGATGGGATGACCGAGGTGCTCCGGTACAACCTGCTGGAGTGCTGGCCCTGCGACTGGGAGGTGGCCGCGTTCGACGCGCTCAGCAACCAGGTCGCCATCGCGCGGCTCGTCCTCACCTTCGAGTCCATCAACCGTGGATGAGCGCTCTGAGAGAAGGCGGCCCGGCACACTGGCCCGCGCCCTGGCACGCCGGGTCAAGGCGTGGGCGGAGGGGGTGCTCTCGAAGCCCTCCGGCTCTGGGCCCGCGCCAGGGGAGACTTCTCCCTCCACGGCTCCTAACGGCTGGCTGAAGGACGTCCAGGGGCTGAGGACAGGCCCTCCGGCGGACTGGGTGGAGTTCGTGCGGCGGAACGCACGGAATGGACCTCCTCGGGTGGCGAACAGCGCCGTGCCTCCACGGACTGACTCGCCGGAGCCACCGGGCCTGCAGCCACCTGCCCCGATCGGGCGCGAGGCGCGAGCGGAGGAGGGGGCCTCTCCCTTCGTGCCCGTACCGCCCAGGCGAGAGCGCGCCGTGGGGCCGCAGGAGGTGCCTCGGGAGCAGACGCTGTCTCGGGAGCCGCCTGCCGTGAGCAGCCCCCAGGCGCCGCCTCGCGTGGCGCGCCGGGTCGGGCCTCCCGGGGTGCTCTCGGTCGAGCCGTTCCCCTCCGCTCGTCAGGCGGTGCAGGCGCCGGTCCTCCCAGTGTCTCAAGAGGAGCGTCCAGGGGAGCGCCCCGTGCCGCGCTTCGAGTCCTGGGCGGTACCCGTCACCGCTCCTCCTCGTCTCCAGCAGCCCGCGCAGGTGCCACTCCCAGCCGCTCCGCCCACGCCTCCGGCTCCTCGAACCGAGGCGCGTGATTCCGTGGCGCCAGAGGGAGCGAGGGCCGCCTCTGTCCCAGTGGAGACACGGACGCTGGCTCCCACCCCGGCTCGCCCCAGGCGTCCGGAAGCCCCTACCGCAGCTTCTGTCGAGCCTCAGGAGCGGCCTGTCGTGGCCTACCCCTGGGGCGAAGAGCCCGCGAAGGAGCCTCGGAGAGTCTCCCCGCAGGAGCTTCCGGAGGATCTGGACGCGCTGATCACGCGTGCCTGGCCGCCCTTGGTGAACGAGGCCGAAGCGAAGCGGGCGTCTTCGCACCGGTTGGACTCCGAGCCTCCCGAGGCCCGCCGAGCCGGACCCTGGCCCGAGCTTCCCGAGCCTCCTCCTGCCGAGTCAGCGGAGGCGCTGGCGGCGCTGCGTCAGTGGGAGCGGCTGAGCCGGCTCGACCGTGAACAGCGAGGCGAGTGATGGAGCGCGTGGCCTTTCTCCTGGAGCCGAGTGGAGAGCGCATTGGCGCGCTCCTCAATCCCGAGACACTCGTCGTGCGCCGCACCGCGGGCCTCCGTCCGAGGCGCGCCGTGGGGGGAGGGAGTGTCGGGGGCGGCCCCACGGAGGATCCGCTCCTCTTCACGGGAGGGGGAACCACGGAGCTGCTGCTGGAGCTGCTCTTCGACGTGTCCCTGCTGGGCTCCTCGGTGCAGACCGAGGACGTGCGCGATCTCACCCAGCCACTGTGGCGGCTCGCGGAGAACAGCGTGGCGGAGGGGGGCTTTGGCCGTCCTCCCCGGGTGCGGATCGTCTGGGGCAAGCGGCTCAATGAGCCGGCCGTGGTCGCCTCCATCGCCGAGCGGTGGGAGCACTTCACCGAAGCCGGTGCACCCCGGCGCTCCTGGGTGCGCATGCGCCTGGTGCGCGTGGACGAGTCCTCCAGCGAGTCCGCCGAGGCCCCACCCGTGGCCCCCGGTCTCACCCCGGAACAGGTGGTGGAGCGCGTGCCCGCCGAGTCCTTCGAGGCCCATGAGGTGGTGGGCGCCGGTGGCGCGCCAGGCCAGCCTCCCGTGGCGGGCCAGCGCCTCGACGAGATCGCCCATCAATTCTACGGGGACCCTTCGCTCTGGAGGCTCGTCGCCGGCCTGAACGGCATCTCCGATCCGATGCGGGTCCCCGCGGGAACCGTGCTCCGGTTGCCCTCGGCTCAAGCGCTGCGGGGGGGGACATGAGCGGCTTCCGGGGGCTGCCGGCGGTGACCATCGAGCTGGGGGGGACACCGCTCCCGGCCGCCGAGCTGCGGAGCCTGGGCTCTGTCCGCGTCCAGCAGCGGCTGTCCCTGCCTACCCTGTGCGAGCTGATCTTCGTGGACCCGCGAGGGGCCCTCGCCTCCAACGGTGTGGCGCCGGGCACCTCGCTGCGCGTCTCCACCGCGGCCCAGCCGGAGCCCCTCTTCACGGGCGAGGTGACCGCAATCGAGTACGCCCACGTGGCCGGTGCACCCCGGGAGGTGCGCGTGCGCGGCTACGACGTGCTCCACCGCCTGCGCAAGCGCCAGCCAGTGCGGGCCCACGTGCAGGTGACGTTGCAGGACGTGGCGCGGGAACTGGTGGCGGACCTGGGCCTCTCCGTGGAGGCCGCCGCGCCGGGGCCGCTCTGGCGGCAGCTCGTGCAGCATGGACAATCGGATCTCGACTTCCTGGCGGAGCTGGCGGACCGCTGCGGCATGTACCTGGTGCTCCGGGACGGGGCGCTGCGGTTGATGACGCTGGAGGGTGAGGGAGAGCCCCTTCCTCTGCTGCTCGGCGAGTCGCTGCTGGAGGCCACCGTGGAGGTGAACGGAGATCCCGCCTGCCGCGTGGTCTCCGCGGACGGGTGGGATCCGCTCCGGGCCCGGCACCACTCGGGCCGCACCACCCAGGCCCGGCAGGGACGGAGGGTGGACGTGGAGGCGCCTCCTTCGCTCCTCGGGAGCCCTGGCGAGCGCGCCCTCGTCAACGAGCTGGCGGAGGGGGATGCCCACGCCGAGGCCGTGGCCCAGGCGGAGCTGGACCACCGGAGCGCCCGGGAGGTGGTGCTCACCGCGCTGGCCGAGGGTGACGCGCGGCTGCGGCCAGGGACGCGGGTGGAGGTGCGCGGCATCACCCCCGTGGCGGCCGGCCGGTACGTGCTCACCGCCGTCAACCACCTGCTGGAGGTCCAGCGAGGCTTCGTCTCGGAGCTGTCCTCGGCGCCGCCGCAGCGCAAGGCCCGGACACATGCCTCGGCCGCGACGCTGGGGGTGGTGAGCCGCGTGGATGATCCGGAGGGGTTGGGCCGGGTGCGGGCCACGCTGCCCACCTATGGCGGCGTGGAGACGGAGTGGATGCAGGTGCTGAGCCTGGGCGCCGGCGCGGGCCGCGGGCTGGTGATGCTGCCGGACGTGGGGGACCAGGTGTTGCTCGTCCTGGCGGATGGCGATCCCGCTCGCGGCGTGGTGCTGGGAGGCCTCTTCGGCGAGCACGCGCCCACGGACCCCGGGGTTGAAGGGGGCGCGGTGCGCCGCTACTCGGCGCGGACGGCGGGCGGACACAAGCTCGTGCTGGACGACGTGGGAAAGACGCTCCGGCTGGAGGATGGAACGGGGAGCTACCTGGAGCTGACGCCCTCGGGCGTGCGCCTCCACTCAAAAGTGCCGCTCGACATCGAGGCCCCCGGCCAGCCAGTGGTCATCCGCGGGCAATCCATCGACTTCCGGAGAGGGTGAATGCGCTTCCTGACCGTCGATGCGCTGCTGGTGTGTGCCCACGAGCTGGGGAAGGTGGGCATTATCGCCTCGCAGTCCTGGGTCACCGTGGAGGGGCGGCCGGTGCTCGTGCGGGCCGATCCGGAGGGGCGGCCCATCGCCGGGTGCCCGAACATCGGTCCGACCATCAAGCCCTGCACGAACACGCTCGCGGTGAAGGAGGGCTACTCCTCGTTCATCCGCGTGGATGGAAAGCCCGTCTGCCTGGACACGGTGAGAGGGCTCACGGACGGCACGCCGCCCGGGGTCGTCGAATACAAGGTGAATGCCCCCGGACAGACGCTGGTCACGGAGGCGGGATGAACGCGCCCCGGTACCGCGCCTGGCGCTTCGTGCACCCGGACCTCGACTTTGGCGAGGAGCACGCGGGGCTGCGCCTCACTCCCACGGGCTCCGTCGACATGGTGGAGGAGCACGCCGCCATCCGTCAGGCCGTGCTCTTGCTGCTGACCACCCTCCCCGGCGAGCGCGTCATGCGGCCGGAGTACGGCTGCGAGCTGCACCGGCTGGCCTTCTCGCCCAACGACGACACCACCGCCGGGCTCGCCATCTACTACGTGCGCCGCGCGCTGGAGCGCTGGGAGCCTCGCATCCAGCTGCTCCAGGTGGACGCTGGCCGCAGCCCGCAAGAGGCCTTTCGCCTGGACATCACCGTGGAGTACCGGGTGCGCGCCACGCAGCGAGGCGAGCGGCTCGTCTATCCGTTCACCCTTGCGGGAGGTGTTGGCTGATGTCGCTCCCGTCTCCCCAGCTGGATGATCGGACGTTCCAGCAACTGCTCGAGCAGGCGCGGGCCCACATCACCCAGGCCTGCCCGCAGTGGACGGACTTGAGCCCGCATGATCCGGGCATGGTGCTGCTGGAGGCCTTCGCGCACCTGACGGAGACGATGCTCTACCGGCTCAACCGGCTGCCGGAGAAGGCCTACGTGGAGTTCCTCCGGCTGCTGGGCGTGCGCCTCCAACCTCCGGCAGCCGCCTCCGTGGCGCTGCTCTTCAGCGTGAGCCGCCCGGCCGAGCACCCGGTGGACATTCCCCGGGGCACCCGCGTCACCCTGGCGCGGGCGAGCGCGGGCACCGAGCCCGTGGTCTTCCTCACGGCGGACGCGGCCCGCATCCCCGCGGGAAAGACGGACGCCGAGGTGCGGGCCTTCCACTGCGATCAAGTGGACGCGGAGCTCGCGGGCCAAGGCACCGGTCAGCCGGGCCTCACGGTGCGGGCGCGCCGGCCACCCATCGTCGCACCCACGGGAGACTCGCTGGATCTCGTGGTGGGCGTGGAGGCAGCGCCGGGCGAGCTGGACGGCCGCGCCCCGGCACGCCAGTTCGAGGGCCGCACCTACCGCATCTGGCGCGAGGTGGAGGACTTCGCCTACCTGGCGCCGGACGAGCCCGCGTACGTGGTGGACCGGATGACGGGCACCATCACCTTCGCTCCCGCGGCGCGGATGACAGGAGAGGACGGCACGCTCGGCGAGGCGCGGGCGCTGGCGGCCATTCCCCAGGCCGGGCGCGCCATCCGGCTCTGGTACCGCCGGGGCGGAGGCGCCTTGGGCAACGTCGCCGCGAGCACGCTGGAGGTGCTCAAGGATCCGATCCCCGGCGTGAAGGTGACCAACCCCCACCCGGCGGTGGGAGGGCGGCCCGCGGAGACGCTGGAGAACGCGCTGGTGCGCGGGCCCCAGGAGCTGCACTCGCTGCGGCGGGCCATTACGGCGGAGGACTTCGAGCTGCTCGCGCTGCGCGCCTCGGGAGCGGTGGCGCGGGCCAAGGCCGTCACCCTGGCGCAGATCTGGGCGCATGCGCCGGCGGGCACGGTGGAGGTGCTGCTGGTGCCCCACCTGCCTCCCGAGGTGCAGGGCCGCTACGGCGAGGGCGTGACGGTGACGGCGCTGCGCCAGCACGAGACGGAGGAGGCGCGCTCCCGCATCCAGCGGGAGCTGGAGGAGCGCAGGCCGCTGGGCACCGAGTGCTGGGCGGACTGGGGGCGCTACAAGGTGTTGAGCGTGCTGGCGCGCGTGGTGGCCCACCGGGCGGAGGACGCGGCGGCCTTGCGGCAGCGGCTCCTGGAGCGCCTCTACCGCACCCTCACGCCGCTGCCCTCTGCGCTGCGGCCGGGGGGCTGGGGCTTCGGCCAGGCGCTCCGGGCCTCGCACGTCTACGACATCCTCCTGTCCGAGCCGGGCGTCAGCTTCGTGGACCGGGTGCGGCTGCGTGTGGACGAGGTGCCACAGGAGGTGCGCACGCTGGCCGCGGACAGCTTCCAGCCGCGTACCTTCTATGCGGGGGGAAGCGACACGCTGTTCCGCTCGGTGAACGCCGGAGACGGATGGGAGCCCGCGGGCCACTTCACCGGCGAGCAGGTGGAGGTGGTGGAGGCGCACCCGGGCCGTGCGGGCGTCGTCGCGGTGGCGGCCCGGCTGGTGGGAGACAAGCAGCAGCGCTCACGCATCCACATCACCTCGGACTGCGGGGAGACGTGGGAGCGCGCCACGCACACCCTGGACACCGTGGAGGATCTGGCGTGGACGCTGCGCGAGGGCACCCCCGTGCTGCTCATCGCCACGCGCGTGGGCCTCTTCGAGCTGGCGCTGAGGCCCGGCGCCACGCCGCTGCAGGTGCTGGTGGACCCCAGCAACCAGGACCTGGGCTTCTTCGCCGTCGCCGCCGCCGCCGAGGTGCGCGGCGGGGTGAGCGTCGCGGTGGCCGGGATGGGACAGGCCGGCGTCTTCCTCTCCAGCGCCGGGGGGCGAGGCGCCAGCTTCCGCTCCATCGGGCTGCGCGGCCAGGACGTGCGCGTGCTCGAGGTGCAGCGGGACGGGCCGCGCGCCTTCCTCTGGGCGGGGCTGGCGGCGGCGAGCGGCTCGGACCCGGGCAAGGGCTGCCTGAGCCGCGAGCTGCTCGGCGACGCGGACCCACCGGACGGGTGGCGCGCCTTCGACAAGGGCTGGGATGGAGGCAGCTGCCTGGCGCTCGCCTTCGCGGGCTCCACCGTCTACGCCGGCTCGCACCGCGTGGGCGTGCTGTGGCAGGACGCCAGCCGCCCCACGCCCCTCTGGCAGCGGCCGGACGTGGGCAGCGGCCTACCCCTGCGCGAGGCCGAGCGCCTCTTCCAGCCGGTGTACGCCCTGGCCACCGCTCCCGAGGGTGCACCGCTGCTGGCCGGAGGCCTGAGCGGGGTGTTCCGCAGGCCCGCGGGCAGTGAGCGGTACGAGCCCTGCTCCACGCGGGAGTTCACCGAAAAGGTGACGCTGCCGCCCACCTGGCTCCTGTGCTCCGGCTCTCACGAGCTGGAGGTGGTGACGGACGATGAAGAGCGCTGAGATCCTCCGGCTGCTGCCCGGCGTCTTCCAGCGGACCGCCCGCGAGGGGGGCCCGCTCATGGCGCTGCTCGGGGTGATGGACGTGCTCCAGGCGCCCACGGAGGCCACGCTGGAGGAGCTGGACGCGCTCTTTGATCCGCGCCGGGCGCCGGACCGCTTCGTGCCCTTCCTCGCGCGCTGGGTGGACCTGGACCTGCCGGTGACGACGGGGCTGGGGCGCCTGCGCGAGCTGGTGGCCGCGGGGGTGGAGCTGTCGCGGTGGCGGGGCACGGCGCGCGGGCTGCTGCTGTTCCTGTCCACCGCCACGGGCCGCAAGGACTTCCAGCTGGACGAGCGGGTGCCCGGCCCGGACGGCCTGCCCCGGCCCTTCCACATCCGCGTGCACGCCCCGGCCGAGCTGGCGCCACACCGGCCCATGCTGGAGCGGATCATCGAGCTGGAGAAGCCCGCCTACGTCACCTACGAGCTGCACTTCACGCAGCTCCCGCAGCCAGGAGCGAGTTGATGCCACGCGCTTTCGACATCACGGCCGCCACGGAGTCGGTAAACCTGAACGCCTCGGGGCAGGGGGAGCTGGCCTTCACCGTGTCCAACGCCCTGCGCGCCCCGGTGCGCGCGAGGGCCACGTTGATGATGGATGGCCAGGCCCGCCGCGAGTGGGCCAGCGTCTCCGGAGGAGAGGAGCGGGACTTCGCGCCGGATGGGACGCAGCAGTTCACCGTGAAGTTCCAGGTGCCGCCGGGCACGCCGCCGGGCCGCTACACGTTCCACCTGCTGGTGTCGGACGTGGCCAACCCAGACGAGCAGTACGCGGACGGGCCCACGGTGTCCTTCATCGTCCCGGAGGCGGCGCCGGTGAAGAAGAAGGCGTTCCCCTGGTGGATCGTCGCGCTGGCGGCCGGGGTGCTCATCATCGGCGGCGGCGTGGTGGCCATCCTGGCGGGCCGGGGCGGCCCCGGTGTCGGCGAGCCTTGCGAGGGGAGCGCGTGCGGCAAGGGGCTGGCGTGCTCGGCGGCGGAGGGGGGCGTGTGCCTGGGCGAGGACGGCTTCAAGGGCTGCAAGGACAACGGGCAGTGCCTCTCGGCGCGCTGCGAGGACAAGATCTGCGAGAAGGCAGAGCTGGGGCGCAACTGCGGCTCCGGAGACACCTGCCCGGCCCGGCAGAAGTGCATCCCCTTGCTGGGGACGAAGACGTGCCTGGCGGCGCCGGGCGAGGCCTGCACGGGGGATGGGCAGTGCACGAGCCTCTACTGCAAGGACGGCAAGTGCATGCGGGATGACGGCAAGTGCGACAGCAATGACGAGTGCCGCAAGCCCTCGCAGTGCCACACCAACAAGCTCTGCCTCCTCCCCGACGGCCAGGACTGCGCCTCCAACGGCGTCTGCATCTCTGGCTTCTGCCAGAGTGGGAAGTGCCAGCAGGCTCCCACCGCCTGCCCGGTTCTCTGCCCCCGATTCTCCTCCTGTGTGGCCGGGAAGTGCGTCCGGGTGGACTTCCTGCCCAAGGTCAACGAGGAGGTCCTCCGAGCGCCCAACCGGGGCGTGATCCTCGTCCCGAGGAAGGAGTAACCCTCCATGCCTGCTCCCAAGCCCTTCACCGTGGTGCTCCTCCTGGCGGTCTTCGCCTGCCTCGCGCTGTATGTGCTGGGCGTGGGCCTGGGCGCGACGGACAGCTCGCGGGCAGGCCGCTCGTCCATGTCGAAGGAGGAGCGTCAGCGGCTGCGGGAGCGCTTCATCCACCCACGCCCGGTGAAGGAGGAGGAGCTGAAGACGGACTGCCCGCTCACCAGCGGCGTGCTGACCGTGGCGCAGGGGAGGTCCTGCCGCGTCTCGATTGCCGAGGCGGGCGCACGGGGGCGCACGGTGGAGGTGGCCCCCGCGGGTCCGGGCTCGGGCGGCGTCTCGCTCGAGTTCACCCCGACGAGCAAGCCCGCACTCCCCGTCTCGGAGGAGCTGCTGAAGGGACCCAAGAAGCTCGACGTGATGAAGGAGGGCGCCGAGCTCGTCTTCACCTGCCGCAACGCCGTCTCCGGAGGGGGTCAGCCCGGACTCTGCCAGGTGCGGCTGCGCTGAGCCCCGTGCGTCCCCGGAGGCCTGCCCGGTGTGGTACTCACGCCTGTTCGTGACTCGACCCCCGTGCCAGAATTCGGGGTCTTTGCTGAGTGTCGGACAGCGCACAGGCGAGAGAGATGATGCCCGAAGAGCTTCAGCCACTGGTGGGCACCTTGCAGGAGGCCCGGTACTTCGAGGATGCGGCCGAGGTGGTGCTTCGGGGCATGCTCAGGGTGGTGGAGGAGGTGCTCGCCGCGAGCCCCTATGCGAAGGGCGGGCGGCTCCTGCGGGGCATCATCTACCTGCGTCCCGGCGAGGCCTACCGCGGCCTGGCCGTGGTGGATCTGTCAGGGGGCAAGCTCAACAATGCGGGGCCGCTCCATGCCTCCGCGACGGCCTGGCGCTCGCTCCAGGAGCACCGCTGCGCCGTCTCCATCGACATCGCCACGCGGACGATCCAGCCGCACCGCTCGGACGCGGCGCGCAAGCTGATGCCGGCTCCTCCCGAGAGCAGTGAGGGCTTCAACAGCCAGGAGAGCCAGCAGCGCTTCCTCGGGAGGGAGGCCTCCCATGTCTGTGTCCTGCCGCTGCGCAGCCTCGGGGGCCACATCGACGGCATGGTGTCGCTGGAGGCGAGCTGCCCGGCGGCCATGGGGCAGCCCTTCATCTGGAAGGACTGCGAGGCGCGGCTGCAGCTCCTGGCCGACATCGCGGCCCCCTTCCTGACGGGCCTGCAGCTGCGGCCGGTGAAGCCCACGGAGGTGGATGAGTTCCTCCCGGTGGTGGGCAGCACCATGGGACAGATGCTGCCCATGCTCCGGGTGTTCGCCCAGGAGGAGGAGACGCTGCTCATCTCGGGCCAGACCGGCGCGGGCAAGTCCCGGCTGGCCCGCTGGTGCCACCAGAGCTCCCCTCGGCGGCAGAACGCCTTCGAGGTGCTGGACTTGATGACGGTGCCCGAGGACCTGCAGTTTGCCGAGCTCTTCGGTTGGAAGAAGGGCGCCTTCACCAACGCCGTGCGCGACAACCAGGGCTGCGTGGCGCGGGCGGAGGGCGGCACGCTCTTCATCGACGAGATCGACAAGCTCTCCCTCAAGGCCCAGGCGGGCCTGCTGCACATGCTGGAGGAGCGGGCCTACCGCGTCCTGGGAGACGACTCGAAGGACCGGCGCGCCAACGTCCGGTTCATCATCGGCACCAACGCGGACCTCCGGAAGTCCGTCGAGGAGGGACGGTTCCGGGAGGACCTCTACTACCGCATCAACGTGCTGCCCATCACCGTGCCGCCGCTCGACGAGCGCCAGGATGAGATTCCCCTGTGGGCCGAGTACATGGTGAACCGGCGCCACCGCGAGCGCGTGCCGGACGGCCGGGCGCGCCTGTCGGCCGAGGCCCAGCGGCGGCTGAGCACCAGCTCCTGGCCGGGCAACCTCCGCCAGCTCGACAACATCGTCCGCCGGGCCCTCACGCTGGCCATGGTGGAGCATGGCGGCGCCCGCGACTTGACGCTGGAGGAGCGGCACATCGAGCAGGCGCTGGCCTTCGAGCAACAGGGAGGAGTGGAGCCCTCCGCCGTGCTGAAGGCGATGCGCACGGCGGCGCAGGCCTTCCTCCAGGAGGCGCGCCGGCGCCAGGGGACGCCGCTGGAGCTGGATCTGGCGGATGCGTTCCGGGGCTTCGTGCTCGGGGTGGGCTTCCAGCAGGTGGGCCGGGAGGAGGCCATGCGCCTGTTCGGGCTGGATGTGGCGCTGAAGAACCGGAACCACCACCGGATCCTCCGCAGGGAGCTCGAGCGCGTGGAGGCCCTCTACAAGGCGCTGGGGATTGAGCCGGATGCGCTCCTCGAGCAGCTGAAGCCGGAGTCGGAGCCGTAAGGCGCCGCCGGGCCCCGGGCTTCTTTTCGAGCACAGCGAGACTGAAGGACTGCGATCCCGCTGCGTCATTTCGTCCACAGAACGCACTCAGGGCCGTTTCCGCGCACATGGTTTCTCTGCGAGGAAGCGAGACCCTGGGAGGAACACATGAACCGGACGATCGTGTCGCTGGCTGTGGTGGCGCTGTTCCTGGGCTGCGGTGTGCCGAAGTCGCAGCTCGATGCCAAGGCCATGGAGGCGGAGAACCTCCGCCGGCAGTACGGAGACGAGTCAGAGAAGGCGAAGTCGCTGGATGCGAAGCTGGCGCAGCTCTCGGCGGAGCTGGAGGCCGCGCAGAAGGATCGCGTGAAGTCCGACGAGGCGCTCACCGCCAGCGAGGCCCGCACGCAAGAGCTCCAGAAGAAGGTGGCGGAGCTGTCGGCGCTCAACGAGTCGCTCGCCCAGAGCAAGGACAAGCTGGAGAAGGCGCGCGCGGAGCTGGAGAAGAAGTCCGAGCAGTACCAGTCGCTCGCGGAGAGCCTCAAGGACGAGATCAAGACAGGGAAGATCGAGCTGTCCGAGCTGAAGGGCCGGATGGTGGTGAAGATGAAGGACAAGATCCTGTTCTCGTCCGGCAGCGTGAAGATCAACCCGGAGGGCCAGGCGGCGCTCGTGAAGGTGGCCGAGGCGCTCAAGGACGTGCCGGGGAAGCTCATCCGCGTGGAGGGCCACACGGATGACGTGCCGACGGACCCCAAGGGGCCCTTCCCGAGCAACTGGGAGCTGTCCACCACGCGCGCGCTGGCGGTGGTGAAGCTGCTCCAGGAGAAGGGCGTGCCGGCGGAGCGGCTGTCCGCGGTGGGCTATGGCGAGTTCCACCCCATCTCGTCCAACCGGACCCCGCAGGGCAAGAGCCAGAACCGCCGCATCGAGATCGTCCTCGCGCCCGAGGACCAGGCGCCTGGAGCGAAGCCGAACTCGGCGAGCCGGTAGGCCGGAGCCTCGACAGGAGAATGCACCCATGACGATGCGACTTGCCTGGACCGCCGCGCTCGCGGCGGTAGTGGTGTCTGGCTGTGCCGCCCGGAGCTCACAGCTTCCGGGGCTGGAGATGCGCTTCTATGAGTCCCCCGCGGGAGGGGTGGCCAAGGAGCGGCTCCACGAGGAGTTCACCCTGAACGCGACGCTGATGGGGGACGCGAGCCTGCGCTACCTCAAGCCCGCCGAGCTGCTGAAGGCGGCGGAGACGGACTCGGGAAAGGGCGATCCCCAGAAGCTGATGCGCGCCGCGCGCACGCTGGTGCCAGGGGAGGGCGTGGTGCTGCTCGGCACGGTGCGCAGCGCGGCCACCGGGGGAGGCAGCGCGAACCTGGCCATCTACTCGCTCGCGCTGGCGTGCGAGAAGACGGACCTGGACCGGCCGGGAGACCTGCGCGGCTGCAAGGGCTATGTGCTGCGCGTGCTGCGCACGTGGCCCGCGGAAGTGTATGAGCTCCAGGACGCCACCGTGTCCCTCATCTCCGAGGGCGGGACGGCCCACGGCCGCCTCCGGGCGGCGAGCGAGCCGGGCGCCTTCAAGGCGGAGCTGGAAGGTGAGTTCGCCGCGAGCATCGTCGAGCTGAGCTCGGGCGGACTCGCCTCGAACCCCGCGCTCAGGTGAGGGGTGGGCTCAGGGCTCATGCGCCGGAGCGACCCGTGAGGTAGGGTGGCACCCGGGTGGACAGTGGAGTTCACCCGGTGTTCACCCAGAGGTGCCATGTGGAACGGGGACAGGCACGGGGGCCCGCTTTGCTCTCTCCCGGCATGGAAGTAGGCCCCTGGCGCGTGCTGCGTGGCAGCGGCCTGGGTGTCTACGGGTTCGTCTATCGCGTTGAGCGAGTGGGGCAGGAGGCCGCCGGGATCTTCGCCATGAAGGTGGCGCGCTACCCGAGGGATCCCCGCTTTGAGCGCGAGGGAGAGCTGCTCGCGCGTGTGCGCCATCCCCATGTGCCTCGGCTGCACGACCGGGGGGAGTGGACGTCGCCGGGCGGAGAGTCTTTCCCGTACCTCGTGATGGATTGGATTGACGGCGTGACGCTGTACGAGTGGGCCGCTCGGAAACCCCGCTCCCTGCGCGAGCGGCTGCGGGCGCTGGCCCAGGTGGCCCGGGCCTTGGAGGCAACACATGCGGTGGGTGGCGTGCACCGGGATGTGAAGGGCGAGAACGTGCTGGTGCGCAAGGAGGATGGCGCGGCCCTGCTGATGGACTTCGGCTCGGGGAACTACCTCGGGGCCAGCGTCCTCACGCGGCAGCCGCAGCCGCCCGGCACGCCCCAGTACCAGAGCCCGGAGTCGCAGCGCTTCGAGTTCGAACACGCGGGAGAGCCCACGGCCCGCTACAAAGCCCGGCCCGCGGATGACGTGTACGCGCTGGGCATGATGGCGTACCGGCTCGTCACCGGCAGATACCCGCCTCCGGCGCTGCAGTTGGAAGAGACGGAGGGGGGTGGCACTTGCCTCAAGCCCGTACCGCTGGCGCCGCCGGAGAAGGGAGTGGAGCTGGGGCCGGAGCTGGCAGCGCTCCTCCTGCGGATGCTCTCCGATGACCCCACGGCTCGGGGCAGCGCGGGAGAGGTGGCGCAGGCGCTCGAGCAGGCCGCGGAGACAGCAGGGCCCGAGGCAGAGGGTGCCAGGACTCCGCGTCCCGCTCAGGTTCCGGTCCAAGCAGTGGCTCCGGAGTCTCCGAGTCCGGGCCCGGCACCCGCCGAGCGCAGGACGAGGGCTTCTTGGCTGCGCCCGGTGCTTGCGGGAGCGCCTTGGCTCGCGGCGGTCGTGGGGGTGCTCCTGGCCGCCAGTGCAGGGTGGATGATGCGGTGGGCTCTGGAGAAGCGTCCTGCGAGGGTGGCTCCGGAGGCGGGAACATCAGGCCTGGGAGACGTGGGGAGCGCGGTGCCCTCGAGCGGGGAGAAGCCTCAACCTATACAGCGTGGGATCCGCGAGGAAGTGCCCAAGAAGCCGCTCCCCAACCAGCAACGCCCTCCGTGCCAAAAACCGCTGGTGGAGATCCAAGGGGGATGCTGGGTCGGCCCGAATCAACAGAAGCCGCCGTGCGAACTCCACACTTACGAGTGGAAGAGTCAATGCTACTGGCCCCTGATCAAGGTTGAGGCACCCGCTACCTCGGATCAGCCGTAGCGCGGCATGCGGAGAGGCCTGAAAAGGAAGGCCCCGCGCTCCCAGTCCTCAGGAGCGCGGGGCCGTGTTTCACGCGGTGACGCTTACGAGACCTGCCGGGCCTCCACCGCCTCGGGCACCTCGCGCGCGGGGTAGAGCTGGTCCAGGAGTGCCTCGGTCAGCTTGTCGACCTGGAGCACCGGGATGCCCTTGAAATCCACCACGGTGTCGCCCTTGTGGGTGCGCAGCTGCACCCGGACGGTCGCGCTCTGGGGGAAGCGGCCGACGACGGCCTCGCGGTACTGGTCCACGATCTCCCGCTGCTCGGCGGGGATCGGGTTGTTGGAGGCACTCTGGCGCGCATGCTGCACTGCCGCGCGCAGCTCATCGACGGTGCATGAGGAGAAGAGCTTGGGGTTCACCACGCCGTTCTCATCCGGCACGAGGATGAAGGTGCCGCCCGGCTCCGTGGGGTTCAGCTCGATCTTCGCCGCCTCCTTGTAGGTGAGCAGGACGCTCAAGCGGTAGACGCCGTACTGGGAGCAGACGTCCTGGGTGAAGCACCGCGCCACGGCACTGTAAAGGAGCAGCGCGGACCGCGAGATCTGCTGGATCTGGCTGCAGATGAAGTCCAGCGCGCTCTTGTACGTCGAGCCCTTCAGCAGCTTGCTGTCTACGAGGTAGTTGTAGAGCAGGCCCATGTGGACCTGCTGGCGGGTCTCCTCCGCCGCCAGCTGGCGCATCTTGTCGAGCACCTGCTCGCGGGTAAGCCCCTGGTAGGGGTTCGGGATTTCAGTCTTCGTTTCCATGATTCTCCTCTGAGTGGGTTGTGTTGATGTGGAAGCCACTCGAGGCGGCCCCACGCGGCGCCTATAGAGCACGCGCCGTGCCAAGCACTCGCAGAAGGAAAACAGGTACTTACGAGCGGTGAAGAATCCCTACCGTCCACGGCGGGAGACGGGGGGAGTCCGCGGCGGGAGACGGGGGGAGGAAAGCAAGCTGAGCGATGAGCCTCTATGGAGGTCCACATATGTGGACCTTTGTAGAGCCTGGCCCGGCGTACGGAGGTCCACATATGTGGACCTTTGTAGAGCCTGGCCCGGCGTACGGAGGTCCACATATGTGGACCTTTGTAGAGCCCAGCCCGTCGTGAGTCAGAAGCGCTCGCGGGCCTGGGCGAAGGTGTACTCCTTGTGAGAAGGGACGACAGGCCCTGTCTTCTCGACGAGCCAAGCGGAGGAGCCCGTCAATCCCGTGAATTCTCTGTGGCAACCCGGTCGCTTCCCGGCCCGATGCCCAGCGACACCCTTCTCCCGAGGCTTCTTTCGGGGGAGCTCCGCGTTCGAGAGGCTGAGGCCCAAGTGGCGGCGAGCGCCGGTGCTTTGGGTCAGTAGTACACGCCGTCCAAGCGCTCAAGCACGGCGCGGAGCTCCTCCACGGTCGTGCCCGCCCACTTGGCGATAGAGGGGGCCCAGTAGGTGATGGCCTCCGTCGACTTCGGATAGTCGGCGAAGCCTTTGATGGCGATGCCCATCATGCCCGGCCACGCGATGCTGCTCAGCTCGTGGCTCCTCCGGGCAGGCTCCAGCAGGGTGAAGCAGGGCCAGGAGGGCAGCCGCAGCGTGTGGATGTCGCACCCGACGAACCTGCATCCATCCAACCGGGCCTCGGTGAAGTCGCAATCCTCGATACTGCCCGGCGCCCGCTCGGAGTAGGGCCATCGTCCGAAGTCGTTGCCACTCAGGCGCCCCGTAAATCGACACCCCTTCAGCTCCGCGTGCTCCCAACGGAAGTTCTTGAGTTCCTTCCGGACGTCTATGGTGCAGCCGAGAAATTGGGCTTGTGGGATGATCAAGTCGCGCGCAGGCACCCTCAACACAAGGGTGCAGTTCCGCAGCGTCAACTGAGGGCCCAGGAAGTAGATGACGCCCGCGCCGAGTTCGAGCCGCTCGTTCTCGAGTTCCTTCAGCTCCAAGTTCACTTGGCTCAAGGCCCCTCCGCATCGCTAGAAGGCGATCAATCGGAAGAATTCTTCCGCCATGCGCCGCCCGTGCAACTCCAGGTTCGATTTTGTCCCTGAAAGAATCTCGTATTTGTAGCCCGTCATGGGATCTAGCGCATCGACTCCCTTGGAGTTCCACCGGAGCTCCTTGAACTGCTCCCTGAGGACTCGTTCTACGGACTTCCCCCGGAACATTCTCTCCATGAGGTGCGCTTTGAGGTGCTGGCCCTGGGCTCTGGCTAGATCGATGGCGCGCGTTTCCGGATCGCTGAGCATGCTTCGATTCCAGTTCCGGGCAACCTTTACCGCCGCTGCCTGAAGCTGGTCGCCTACCGGATCTCTGGCCGGAATCTCCTTGAGGGACTGGCCGGCTCGCAAGTGCCAGCGCTGGCCGTTGATGAAGACCTGCTGGTTGCCGCCCCGGTGACGGATGATGGTGGTCACCCCCGCGCGCGCCTCGGCCGCCTCCTCCGCCGCCGCGGCCGCTCTGCCGCCGGGCCGCCGCACCATGAGGGTGAACGTCTGCTCCTCGGCGGCCGCCACCGCCTCCACCTCGCCTGCCGCCGCCAGGCTCACGCCCTGCGCCTCGGCCCGAGCCGCCGCCCGCGCGAAGCCCGGCAGCTTCGGCAGCTTCGCGACGAACTTCCCCCCACCCCCCGCAAGCGCCGTGGTGATGAGCATCACCAGCACCCGCGCGGTGTTCTCGCCCATCACCTGGCTGAAGCGTTCGCTGGCCTCCTCGAGCTGCTCATAAGAAGTGGCCCGGTCCGCCTCGTGCACCAGCCGGGCCCACCCATCCAGCAGGCTCCACAGCGTGTGCGCAGGTAGCCAGGCCAGCATCGCCAGCGTGAGGCCGGCCGCCAGCAGCTTGGTGGCCGGTTCGGGCAGCATCCAGAGCATCATGTAGACAAAGGCGGTGCACACCACCATGCCCACCACCGCCTGGGGTGACACCATGCCCCGGAGCGCCTCGCGCGTCTCGCGCAGCACCTGCTTCAAGGCCAGCGCCAACGCCAGGGTACGCACGTCCTCCTTCGTCAGCGTGGGCCCGTCCGCGAGCAACCCCAGGCAGTCGCCTCCGCCATACTGCTGCAGGCACATGCTCAGGTAGCGCTGCCGGTACTCGGCGGCCGTGCTCGCTTCCAACGGGCTGCCCTCCTCCAAGGGCGTCAGCCGCACCACCTGCCCCCGCTCCACCTCCGCCAGCAAGCTGGCTCGTAGCCCGCCCTCCATGAGCAGCCGCGCCGCCTCCATGGGCTGGGAAGAAGGGACCAGCTCCGGGGCCAGCATCCGCAAGGCCCGCTGGAAGTCTGCCTGGGGCACCTCCACGGGCTCTTGCGGACCGGTGTCCGAGGCGAGCACGTGCAGCTCGTAGCGGGCCGCCGCGAGCTGCGCCTCCTCCGCGTCCACTCCCATGTCCGAGTACGCCCCGCGAGGTGTCCCCGCGCAGGCCGTCAGCCACACCAGGAACAGCGCTCCCACTTCGCGCCAGTGCATGCGGTACCTCCCTCCACGCGGAGGCCCTCACGCTATAGGTGCCCCACCGGGGAGGCGATGACTCTCCAGGTCTTTCACGCCATCCCACGCGGGTGGTTGCGCGCCAGGGTCCGCTCCAGGTGGCTGGAATCACGGTGGATTCGAGAGCCACGCCCTCACCGAGTCCGTCGCCGAGGAGGAGGCGCTTCGCTGGTTCGAGGAGCTGGGCTACCTGGCCGTCGTCGCCCAGAAGAACGAGCCCGGAGCGGACCGGGAGTCGAAGCCCTCCCAGGGGGCGAAGCCCCGGAGACCCCGGCGGTAAGAACGCTGCGCCAATCACCTTCTCAGGCGCGCTTGAGGCGCAGCACCTTCACGATGGAGACGAGCGCGCCCACCAGCAGCACCACCGCCCAGATGAGCGCGAGCACGGAGACGATGATCGCGCCCAGTGCATCCGTGATGCTCACCAGCACGATGGGCACCAGCCCGTGCAGGAAGCTGACGATGGCGTTCGCCAGCAGCGAGGTGAGGATCAGCAGCACCAGGCCCTTGTTCTGCAGGAAGCGCTGATGCGCGAGGACGAGGCACACCGCCGCCACGACCTTGAGCAGCATGAGCAGGCCCAGCGTCCCGGCGGCGCCTCCGCGGTTGAAGAAGCCCCACACAGCCAGATACGCGATCGTGCCGAAGGGCACCGCGGTGAAGAGTCCCACCATGAGGAGCAGCAGGCCTATCGCGGCGAACAGCATGGCCAGGCCCGCCAGCAGCGCGACAATTGCGCCGATGAGCGTCACCAGACCCTGCACACGCCCGTGGACCCGCTCGGGGATGAGCAGGCTGGCGCCCATGAGCGCCAGGGTGAGCAGCAGTAGCGCGTCCAGCAGGGCCAGGTAGGGGATGCTGAGCCCTGGGGTCGGCGGGTTCTCCTGCTGAACCTGGAGGACTTCGTTGATGTCCACATCGTCCTCGGCGCCCTCCTCGCGGATGGCCGCCTGCAGGGCCTGCCGATCCGGAGCCTTCGTGGGGAGCAGGACGGGAGCTCCCACCTCGACGAGCACCGCGAGGAGCAGGCACACCAGCGACACGATGAAGAAGGGTTTTCGCAGCCTGTCCATACAGCCCCCCAGCGGACACTCGCTCCCGCACTTCCGGACAAGATAGGCACCCAGTCCCCAGTCCCCGATATGCTCGCGGGTGCGAATGTCCGAGCGGCTACGAGCGCCCCCTGCGCACCCGTCGGCTCCTGAACGGGAGCTGTCGTCCGAGGACCTCCGCCGGCAGCTCGAGGGCCGGTGGGAGGTCATCGAGGCCGCTCGGCAGCGCTACGCCACGCTGGAGAAGCGCCTGCGCGGGAGGACCTGGAGGCGCCGCCTGCGCGCCCAGGACAGCCTCTTCCAGGAGGTGCTCGACCAGGAGGGCCCGCTGGAGGAGGCGCTGGCCGCCGCCCACAGGCGCAGGGCGCTGGAGGGCTGGCCCGAGACGCTCCCGGTGCTCGAGCCTCTCCGGGACGTGGTGGGGCGCAGAGAGCGCGTAGGGCGGCTCGTCCGCAAGCGCCTGTCCGAGCTGGCGGTGCCCCTGGGGGCTCCGGAGCTGAGCAAGGAGCTGGCCTCGCTGCGGAGCGTCCTGCAGGAGCGCCCCAGCCTCGCCCCCGCACGGGAGGAGCCGCGCATCCTGGAGATGAAGCGCAACTCGTCCGTTCCTCCTCCCGTGGCGCTGCTGCTCCTCCTCCTGGGGCCCATCCTCAGCCTGGTGCCCTCCTTCGCGGGGCCGTTGCTCTTGCTGTTCGTCGCCATCATCCTCGTCACCCTCATTGGGCTGTATGTGGCGCGAGCGGGGGAGTTCTGGCTCACGGGGGAGCGGCTCATCTGGAAGCCCGTGCTGGGGGACCCGGTGTCGGTGCCCCTGCGCTCCATCCGTCCGGGAGGCATCCGGGTGGATCGCCTCGCTCGCACCGTGCACGTGGAGGGAGATCGCATCGTGCACGTGCGGTACGCGGAGCCGGTGGAGCGGCTCGCGGCGCTCCTGGAGCTGCACCGCCAGCCGCCCTTCCTGGGCGCGAGCCGGGGAGGGCTGCGGCTGTCCCAGGTGAGCCTCTACGAGGCGACGCTGAAGGGCGGCCCTGGGACGCGGCCCCGCCAGGGCCTGGCGGTCCTCCGGCCCACAGGGGTCTCCTTCGTGCCGATGGGAACCGGTGCCGAGGCCCTCAAGGCGCTGACGGGCGAGCCCCCCTCTCAGGGGCTGAGCCTCGAGGTGTCCTGGATCCTGGAGGAGCTGCGCTGGCTGAGCGAGACCGAGTTCGATGCGCACCTGGCTCGGGTGGTGGAGGCCACGGGGAGCGTGCACTGGTCCGCCTGGGAGGCGCGCCGCTCGCGAGGCGTCCCGGTGTGGAAGGAGATTCAAATCTCCCGCGGCCCGCAGACCCTCGCTGGCAAGGTGGACTGGTCGCAGCAGGCCGCTGCCGAGCGCGTCTTCGAGTCCTGGCCCTCGCCCGAGCCCTGACATGGCTGTCAGGGGAGGCAGGGCGCTCGTGCTCCTGGGTGCAGTGAGATCAATGGCTTGCGTCAGGAACAGGGCTTGCTTCGGCGCGAGCACCCCATTCCTCGGAGGAAGACATGACGCGAAGGCTCCTCGCCGCGCTGGTGGCGGCGGCGTTCACGCTGGCTGGCTGTGGTGCTCTCTCGACGTCGCCTTCTGGAGACCTCGGAGCCACGCCGGGCGGAGCGCAGGACATCGGACTGGCGCGCAAGAAGGTCGCTGAAGGCCAGGTACCGCTGCAGGAGGACTTCGTCGCGGAGGGGCTCTACTCGGAGCACGACCTGCCCCTGGAGGGCGCGAGCTGCGATCAGGTGCTGTGCCTGCGTACAGCGACGGCCATCGCGCCGGCCATCGACACGGGGCGGCAGGAGGTGTTCGTGCAGGTGGGCTTCTCCTCGAACGTGGACGGGGCCACCTTCCACCGGAAGCCGCTGGACGTGGCGCTGGTCATCGACCACTCGGGCTCCATGAGCGGCGAGCCGATGGAGGCAGTGAAGGAAGCGGCTCGCAAGCTGGTGGAGAAGCTGGACGGGAACGACACCTTCTCGCTGGTCATCTTCGATGACAGCGTCGAGACGCTGGTGAAGCAGCAACCCGTCACGGATCGCACGGCGCTCTTGAACGCCATTGGCAAGATCGAGGCCGATGGGAGCACCTGCATCGAGTGCGGGCTGCGCGATGGATTCAAGCAGCTGGCCACGAGGCCGGTGGACGCGGCGCGGGCCCGCCGGCTGTTCCTCTTCACGGACGCGATGCCCAACGTGGGCGCTACGGGCGAGGGGGAGTTCATGGAGTTGCTGCGCAGCAACTCCGAGGCGGGCCGGGACACCACCGTCTTCGGGGTGAACATCTCCTTCGGGCAGGAGCTCGTCACGAGGATCTCCGCCGTGCGTGGGTCGAACTCCTTCTACCTGAACAACGCTGAGCGGACGCGGACGGTGTTCGACGAGGACTTCGACTTTCTGGTGACGCCCATTGCCTATGATTTGCACATGGCGCTCACGCCGGCGGAGGGCTTCCGGGTGGAGGCGGTGTACGGGCTGCCGGGAGTGAACCCTGGAGTGAGCGCGGCCACGCTGGAGGTGGCCACGGTGTTCCTCTCGCGGCGCCGGGGAGCCATCGTCGCGCGCCTGAGCGGCAGCGGGGAGGTGCAGCCGAACCAGCCCGTGGTGGCGAACGGGTTCTTCTTCCAGCCGGTGGAGGGCGAGGCGCCTCCCGCGCTCACCCTCACCGCGAAGTACGAGGGCAGCGAGCCGCTCAGCTCCACGGCGTCCTGGTACTCGCAGCGCACGGTGCGCAAGACGGTGGCGCTGACGAACTTCATCCTGGGCGCCCGGCAGGCCTGCGATCAGTGGCACAAGGGGGAGAAGGCGGCGGCGGGCGAGGTGGCCCATCGCACGGCGGCGCTGCTGCGGGCGGAGGCGGAGGCGCTGGACGACGCGCCGCTGCGCACCGAGGCGGAGCTGGCCGAGAAGCTGGCCGGACTGATGAAGCCCTGAGCCACCGGGCAGGGGGGCGGGGCTGGACGGGCGGTGGACAGGACCGCACCGAACGGCTTGTCAGGAAGGGGCGCCTGCAATACGCCTGGAGCATGTCCACCGCCGCTCTCCCCGACGCCTTCCTCCAAGCCATCTCCGAGGGCTTCCCTCCCGACTTCCTCACCCGCGATCCGGGCGAGCTGGCGGAGTACGGGCGCGACTGGACGCGCGTCTTCCCCCCGGCCCCGGCGGCGGTGGCCTTCCCCCGCACGACGGACGAGGTGGCGCGGCTGCTCGCCCTGTGTGACGCGCACCGGGTGCCGGTGGTGCCCTCGGGCGGGCGCACGGGCCTGGCGGCGGGCGCGGTGGCGGCCCGGGGGGAGCTGGTGCTCTCCCTGCGGCGGATGAGCCGGATGGAGCCGGTGGATCTGCTCGGCAACACAGTGCGCGTGCAGGCGGGCGCGGTGACGGAGGCGGTGCACCAGCACTGCGCCCAGCACGGGCTCACGTGGCCGGTGGACTTCGCCTCCAAGGGCTCCAGCCACGTGGGCGGCAACATCGCCACCAACGCGGGCGGGGTGAAGGTCATCCGCTACGGCCTCACGCGCCAGTGGGTGCTCGGGCTCCAGGTGGTGACGGCGAAGGGACAGGTGCTGGAGCTCAACGGCGCGCTGGAGAAGAACAACACGGGCGTGGATCTGCGCCAGCTCTTTATCGGCAGCGAGGGCACGCTGGGCATCATCACCGAGGCCACGCTGAAGCTCACCCGGCTCCCCGGCAAGCAGGAGGTGTTCCTCTTCGCGGTGCCGGACGTGGCGGCGGTGCTGCGGCTGTTCCGGGAGGCGCGGCAGGCGCCGCTGCTGCTGTCCGCCTACGAGTTCTTCACGGACAGGTGCCTGGCGCGCGTGCAGCGCCACCGCAAGCTGCGCTCGCCCTTTGACGCTCCCAGCGGCTGCTATGTGCTCATGGAGGCGGAGGCCACGGACGCGGCGGCGGTGGAGGCGTGGCTGGGCTCGCTCTTCGAGCGCGGACTGGTGACGGACGGCACCCAGGCCCAGAGCGCCTCGCAGGCCACGGAGCTGTGGACGCTGCGCGAGGGCATCAGCGAGAGCCTCTCCGCCACCGGGATGCCCCACAAGAACGACATCTCCCTGCCCATTGCCGCGCTGGAGGCCTTCTGCGCGGAGCTGGATCAGTTCTTCGGCGCGCGCTACCCGGGGTGGGAGATCTGCCTCTTCGGCCACATTGGAGACGGCAACCTGCACGTCAACGTGATGAAGCCGGACTCTTTGGAGAAGGCGGAGTTCCTCGCCCACACCAAGCAGGCGGACCACGACATCTTCTCCCTTGTGCGCAAGTACGGCGGCAGCATCTCCGCCGAGCACGGCATCGGCCTGCTGAAGAAGGACTACCTGTCCTACACGCGCACGCCGGCGGAGCTGGAGCTGCTGCGCACCCTCAAGCTCGCGCTGGATCCGAACGGCATCCTCAACCCCGGGAAGATTCTCGACGTGTGAGAGCCCTGGAGTGCCGGGAGTCACGTCGTGTGGCCGACAGCCGGGGTGCGAGGTCTTCCAAATACGTGAGGGCAGAAATTCCGGACAGGCCGCGTGTCCGGTCCTCACATGTGGAGGACATCATGAAGAAGCTCGCAGGTTCCCTGTCGTTGCTGCTGCTGGCTGCTTGCTCTGGATCCGATCAGGTGGGGATCAGTGTTCGTACCGGCGCTCCCCGGACGAGCGCCGCCGCGTCCCAGAAGCAGGCGCTCACCCTGGCCAACGGCATCGAAGTGACGCGTGTCCGCCTGGTCGTCGCAAAGCTCGACCTCGAGCAGGAGGGTGAGGACGAGAGCATCGATGGAACGGAGGCCGAGGACGTGGAGGCAGGGCCCTTCCTGGTGGATCTGTCGGGCTCCGCGCTCGACGGGCAGGCCGAGCACATGCTCGACGTGAGCGTGGCGGCGGGCACCTATGACGAGCTGGAGCTGAAGATCCACCGGCTCGAGGACAACAGCACGGCCCGGAGCGACGCGAAGTTCGCGGACCTGGTGGCGAAGGAGGCCTCGGTCATCATCGACGGCAAGATCGACGGGCAGGACTTCAGCTTCGTCTCCAGCCTCACCGTGGAGCAGGAGCGCGAGGCGAGCTTCACGCTCGGCGATGGCGCCGGGAACATCACCCTCAACCTGGACGTCACGAAGTGGTTCACCGGTGAGGCCGGGCAGCGGCTCGACCCGCGCCAGTCGACGTACAAGTCGGCCATCGAGGAGAACATCAAGCGCTCGGTCGATGCGTTCGACGACGACGACGAGGACGGCGCCGAGGATCACGACGACGACAAGATCTGAGTCCCTGAGCCGGCGCCCCCGGGTGTCCCGGGCGCCATGAGGCTCCCGTGGGCCCGCTCGGAGCAGAGCGGGCCCGCGTGGCTCAGGAGACGATGCGCGTCTTGATGTCCGTGTTCAGCCCGGCGATGGCGTCGCACACCTGGGAGGACACGTCCTGGTCCAGATCCATCACCAGGTAGCCGATGTTGGAGTCCGTGCTCAGCACCTGCGCGTGGATGTTGGCGTTCATGTCCGAGACGATGCGGTTGATGTCGCGCAGCACGCCCGGGATGTTGCGGTGCACGTTGAGGATGCGGTGGGTGCCGGGGATGAGGGGCACCTCCACCTGCGGGAAGTTCACCGCGCCCGTGGTGGCGCCGCTGCGCACGAACTTGATGAGCGAGGTGGCCACCTCCCGCCCAATGGCCTCCTGGGCCTCCTCGGTGGAGCCGCCGATGTGCGGCGTGAGCACCACGTTGGGCAGGTTCTGCAGCTCGGTGACGAAGCCGTCGCTGTTCGTCTCCGGCTCCTCCGGGTACACGTCCACCGCCGCGCCGCCCAGGTGCTTGGAGCTCAGCGCCCGCGCCAGCGCGGGGATGTCCACCACCGAGCCGCGGCTGGCGTTGATGAGGCATGCCCCCTTCTTCATCTTCGCCAGCTCCTTGGCGCCGATCATCATCTTGGTGGAGGGCGTGGCCGGCACGTGCAGGGTGACGAAGTCCGACTCGGCCAGCAGCTCGTCCAGCGTGGCCGCCGAGCGCGTGTTGCCCAGCGGCAGCTTCGTCATGACGTCGTAGTAGACCACCCGCAGGCCCAGGGACTCAGCCAGCACGCCCAGCTGCGAGCCGATGTGCCCGTAGCCGATGATGCCCAGCGTCTTGCCGCGCACCTCGTGGCTGCCGGTGGCCACCTTGCGCCACTGGCCCGTGTGCACCTCGCGGCTGCGGTCGAACAGCTGGCGCGTCAGGACGATGATCTCCGCGATCACCATCTCCGCCACGCTGCGCGTGTTGCTGAACGGCGCGTTGAAGCAGGGGATGCCGTGGGTGTTGGAGGCCGTCAGATCGATCTGGTTGGTGCCGATGCAGAAGGCGCCAATGGCCAGCAGGCTCTCCGCGTGGAGCAGCGAGCGCTCCGGCACGTTCGTCTTGCTGCGGATGCCCAGCAGGTTCACGCCCTTGAGGCGCTCGGCCAGCTCGTCGGGCTTGAGGGCCCCCGGCACCCGCTCCACTTCGAAGCCCTCGGCGGCCAGCAGCCGCTCGGCGGACACGTGGATGTTCTCCAGCAGGAGGACGCGGAGGGGGACCTTGTTGCTGATGGGCGCGGACGGGTTGGGAAACCGGGGTGTGTTCATGGACTTCCGCTTTAAACGCCACTCCCCCTGCTTTCAAGCACCGTCCGCGCCCGATCGGCTGCTAGGTTACTGAAGGGTCCAGGCCACCGTGCCGCTGCAGGTATTGCTGGAGTAGCAGCCGGCGCGGATCTGGTAGGTGCCGGCCGTGGTGGCGGTGAAGCTCAGGCTGGAGGCAGTGCCGCCGCATGAGTCGTCGTTGGAGGCCACCTGGGTGGCCGAGGGGCCGTAGAGCCGCAGGTAGGTGTCCCCGGTGGCACTGGCGCCGGTGACGCCGCAGGTCCCCAGGGTGATCGTCTGTCCCGCGGCCAGGGTGACGCTCTGGTTCACCGTGTTCTGCTGGGCGCTGTTGGTGTTGCTCGCGCTGAAGTTGTACGTGCTGCCCGTCGGCGGCGTGCCCGTGGTGATCTCCCACACCGTGGTGCCGCTGCAGCTGCCGCTGGAGTAGCAGCCGGCGCGGATCTCGTAGTTGCCGCTGGTGGCGGCGGTGAAGCTCAGGCTGGAGCCGCGGCCGCCGCACGCGTCGTCATTGCTGGCCACCTCGGTGGCGGCCGGCCCGAACAGGCGCAGGTACGTGTCACCCGTGAAGCTGGCACCCGTGAGGCCGCAGGTGGCCACGGTGAGCTTCTGGCCCGCGGTGAGGCTCACCACCTTGTTCACCGTGTTCTGCTGGGCGCTGTTGGTGTTCGTCGCGTTGAAGGGCAGCGAGTTGGCCGGCGGGGGCGGCGGCTCGGAGGTGCCGCACAGCCGCACGCTGCCCGCCACCGCGCAGTACGCGTTGATGGCCGGGCGGACGTAGGTGATGTCCTCGCCGCGGCAGCCCGTCTCGCTGCACACATTCACCACCTTGCAGCTCCCGCTCGTCACGTAGTCCGTCTCGCCGCGCACGAGGATGCCGGCCACCGTGTAGCCGCTGTTCTCGTACACGCCCGAGCCCGAGTTACCGCCGAAGGTGTCCGTGTTGGCCACGAAGTAGTCCAGCGTGGTGGCGCGCGCGTCGCGCACCGTGCCGCCCGAGTCGATCTTGAAGGGGATGCCGCTGCCGCTGCCAATCACCGTGATGGAGCTGCCCACCGCCAGCGCGCTGTTGCCCGCCCGGATCGGCGCCGGCACGAAGCGCGGGGTGGCCGCACGGTCCAGCCGGAGCACCGCGAAGTCCAGGTTCTGCCCGTTCACCACCGCCTGCTGCCGCGCGACGATGCTCTGGCACGAGAAGATGTCCGCCGTGGTGATGGTCTGCAGCGTGGTGGCGCTCGGCCGGTAGAAGTTGAAGACGAAGCGCGTGTTGGTGCACTCCGTGGAGCTGGTGACGCAGTGGCCCGCAGTGAGCACCAGGTCGTCGTCGATCAGCGTGCCCGAGCAGAACGCCGGCGTCGGATCAGAGAGGAAGCGCTGGTCGCTGCACAGGTTGTAGGCCGACTGCAGCGTCGGCGCGCTGAAGGTGACGTTGTTGGGGTTGGTGGTGTTGAGGTCGCTCGGATTCATCAGCGCCACGGTGGCCTGCTGGGCGCGGGCCCGCAGGGTGGCGTCCGCGTGCGCGTACACGTCCGTGCGGTTGTCCGTCCCGTAGACCACGGGCTTCTGGGACTCGCCCAGCTTCTCCGGCTCCTGCGGGACGCCCCCCTCTTCCAGGGGGCCGCAGCTCACGACGGCCAGGGTGCACAGCAGGGTTCCGAAGGCTCGGGCGCGCCGGGGGGCGCTGGACCGGGGGGTTCGCATGGACAGCCACTCCTTGGGGATGGGGGAGACAGCTCGCCCGCACTGAGGACGAGCCAGGCGGCGCATGATGCCTCAAGCCGCTTTCCCTGTCTTCACTCCCAGTCCGGAAGGTCTGGTTTTTCCAGAATGGCTGTCCAAGAGCAGCCAGACTGCAGCTTCACTCTTCGTCCGGGTTCTTCAGCCACTGGAGGGCGTCCGCGCGGGACTCGAAGGTCCGCGTGGGGATGTTGAGCATGGCCTGCTTGGTCATCCGCCACGCCTGGAGCCCGGAGGCCGCCGTGGAGACGATGCGCGCCGAGCGCTTCATGCCCTTGAGCTGCGCGTAGGCGTTGAGGGTCGCCATCGTGGCGACAATGGAGGAGGGCATCACCCGGAGCTGGGACTGATCCACCAGCGCGCTCCAGTCGCCGTTCAGTCCCTCAATGGTGGCCTTCACCCGCGTGAGGTAGTCGTCGACGTCCGCCTGCGAGGGCTGCGGCGGGTAGACGACCTCGAGGATGCGATCCGGCTCGTGGACAGTGATCTGGAAGGGCATGAGGAGGTTGCTCCCATACCACACAGCGCTGACAGCCGCCGGGGTCACGGATCATCCTAATCATCTCCGGGCCGGGAGTTCGACTCCCCTCCTGCCGCGTCGGAGGAGACGGTGGAAAGCCGCGAAACGACAGGGGGTCGCGCCGACGCCGCGTGCGGGCGCCCCGGCCGAAAAGTGTCAGACCTGGCTGGTAGTTACGTCCTGCCGCTGGGCCGGAGCTGACGCGCCATCGGGGTGCGGAGGCTTGCTCCACCGGCAAAGGGGGTCTCATGCGAACGAAGCTGTACGTCCTCGGCGCGGTGCTGGGTGTGGCGCCGGGCCTGCTGCCGGTGGTGTCCACGCTGTGGGTCGCGCCGTCGCAGGAGTCGAGGCAGGACCCGCGTGGCTCCTCGCGCAAGGGGCGCGGGGCGGGCCGGGCGAGCCCGGCTCCTCAGGGCCACAACGGCAACCCCGGGGTGGCGGCTCCTCCGAGCGCCGCTCCCTCGGAGCCCGGGGCGCCTTCTCACCCGTGCGAGCTCGTCACGATCATGAAGGTGCCGTGCGACGAGTCCACGGGCGCCTGCGAGTACACCTACTGGCAGTGCCCCCAGGAGGTGAAGCCGCTGAAGGCGTAACCCACGGCGCTCGGGCTGACTGAGCGCCAGAGCTGGAAACACGTGCGGCGGGGCTGGCTCCCGGAGAGCTGGCCCCGCCGCATGCTTTTGCGCGGCTAGTTCATCGGCGCGGTGCCGGACTTCTTCAGGTGCTGATCCAGGAAGTTCAGCATCCGCGAGTAGGCCTCCACCTCGTTCTTCTTCTTGGTGAAGCCGTGGCCCTCGTCGGGGAAGACCACGTACTCGACGGGCACCTTGTTCTTCTGCACCGCCTGGACGATGTCATCCGACTCGGGCTTGATGACGCGCGGATCATTGGCGCCCTGGATGACGAGCAGCGGCTTCTTGATCTTGTCGGCGTGGAAGAGCGGGGAGATGTCCTTGAGCATCTGCTCCTGCTTCGCCGGATCGCCCATCTCCTGGTAGAGCGCCTCGCGGAAGGACTCCCACCAGGGCGGCACGCTCTTGAGGGTGCGCAGCCAGTTGGAGACGCCGAAGATGTCCACGCCCACGTTGAAGGCGTCCGGGTGGAAGGCGAGCGCCGCCAGCGTCATGTAGCCGCCGTAGCTGCCGCCCGCGATGCCAATGCGGCTGCCATCCACGTAGGGCAGGCTGGAGAGGTACTTCTTCGCCTCGAGACAGTCGCGCAGCGGCTCGCGGCCGTGCTTCTGATCATCCGCGGTGAAGAACGTCTTACCGTAGCCGGAGCTGCCGCGGTTGTTGATGCCCAGCACCACGTAGCCGTGGTTGACCAGGTACTGGATGACGGCCGAGTAGCCCTTGCGCGTCTGCCCGCCGGGGCCGCCGTGCACCCAGACGAGGGCGGGCGCCTTGCTCTCCGCCGTGGCCTGGTGCGGCTTGTAGAGGATGTTGGGGATGCCCATCCCGTCGAAGGACTTGAAGCGCACCACCTGGGCGTCCACGAGATCCTCCGCGTCGATCTCCGTCGTCAGCGCGTTCGTCAGGCGCGTGGGCTTGCCCGTGGCGAACTCGTGGACATAGAGGTTGCTCGGGGAGCGATCCCCGTTGTGGTAGAAGGCCATGCGCTTCTCGCTGCGAGCGATGGACACCGAGGTGATGTCGCCCTCGGGCATCTGCGGCAGCGCCACCTGCTTGCCCGCCTTCACGTCATGGAGCCGGATGACGGTGCGCCCGTCCTCGTTGATGGCGGTGACGCGGTAGGCGCCGTTCCGGGAGAAGTAGGTGTACATGATGTCCCAGTCGGCGCGCTCCACCTCCTCCTGCTTGTGGGTGGCCAGCACGTAGCGCGCCACGCGCCGGAACTCCGAGCCGTCGTCCGTGAGGAGGTAGAGGGCGGTGGAGCCCGGGTCGAACTCGGCGGCCGAGTTGGCGACGGTGCCCTTGTGCGCGGTGATGTTCTTGTGCTCCTTCTTCGCCACGTCATAGAGGAACACGTCGCTGTCGGACGTGGTGCGCGGCTTGTCGAGGGCGATCCACTTCTCGTCCCGGGAGATGTCGGAGACCTGGTAGTTGCCGTCGTTCTGGTAGAGCAGGGTGCGCGCGTACTTCTTCACGTCGTACTTGTAGACATCGAAGAAGCGCGCGTCCCGCTCGTTGGTGAGGACGTAGAAGGCCGAGTAGTCATCCGCCTTCCAGCCGAGGAACATCGCCTTGAGCTTGTCGCCCGGCGTGAGGTCCTTCTCCTTGCCGTCCAGCTCGCGCACGTAGAGGTGGTTGTTCTCGTTGCCGCCCTGATCCCGGGTGAAGAGGATGCGCTCGTCGTTGGGGAAGTAGGAGACGGCGAAGGTGGAGTCCGTCTTGGACTGGGTGAGCTGCGTGGGCTTGCCGCCGCCCACCGGCACGCTGAAGGCGTTGAAGATGCCGGTCTCGTTGGAGGAGAAGAGGAGCTTCTTCTCGTCCGGGGAGAAGGAGGCGCCCGCCAGCTTCGTGGTCGCCATGAACTGATCGATTGTGTACTGCTTCGAGGGTTTGGCCGTGGCCGGTGGGGGAGCGGCCAGGGCCAGCGCGGGCATCAGCGCCACCGCGGCGATCACGCGTGAGACGAGCGACGACATGCAGCCTCCTGGGTACGTGTGCGGCGGACAGTAAATCCGGGAGGGGAGGGTCGGAAAATCCTTCCTCATTTTGAGGAAGAGAGAGCGCAACCCTGTGAATTGCCTGGGACGCGGTGTGGCACGCGAGACGCAACGGCTCGGCTCGAAAACCGGCGGTGGTGCTGGTGGGGGGTGGCGGCGTGCCCAGGATGCGACTCGGGGAGTGGTTGGTTCACCACGGTGCGTTGAGGCCTGAACAGGTTCAGAACGTGCTGGCGTACCAGACGCAGATGCGGTGCAGGTTCGGCGAGGCCGTGCTCAAGCTGTACCTCGTCCCTCGCGAGACGTTGCTGCGGCTGCTGGCGGGGCACCTCAACATGCCCTTCATCCGCTCGGAGGCCCTGGACAAGGTGCCCGCCGCGATGCTGAAGACGGTGCCAGCGGAGGTGCTCGGCCGCCTGCGTGTCTGCCCGCTGAAGCATCAGCCTGGCAGCACCCGGGGCACCCTCTATGTGGCCACGCCTCAGCCGGAGAACCTGGCCCACCTGGACGAGGTGTCCTTCGCCACGGGCTGCATCGTGCAGCCCGTGCTCGCGCTGGCCGACGACATCGAGCGCGTGCTGCTCCGCCACGGCATCATCGACGGGCGCCACCAGCCCATCGAGCTGCCGCCCGAGGAGGATTTCCGGGTGGAGCACGACCGCTACGGGTGAGCCTCGGACGGCTTGTCGGCCACCAGGCGAGGGCTCGGGCGCAGGTGCTCCCACGCCGAGCCTGGGGGCCATTGTCTCCTGGCACGCGGGGAAGCATCGGGCGGGCTCGCGGGGTTCCGCTTCCTGGTTGACTCCCTCTCCCTGACACCATGCCCTTCCTGTCCATTCGCGGCGTACAGCTCTATTACGAGGACACTGGCGGGCCCGGCGAGCCGATCGTCTTCAGCCACGGGCTGCTCTGGAACTCTCACCTCTACTCTCAGCAGATCGAGGCCCTCCGGGGGCGCTATCGCTGCATCGCCTATGATCACCGAGGTCAAGGCCGCAGCACGGCGCCGCCGGGCAAGGGCATTGATCTGCGCACCGTCTACGAGGACGCCGTGGCCTTCATCCAGGCCCTGGGGCTGGCGCCCTGCCACTTCGTGGGCCTGTCCCAGGGCGGCTTCGTGGGGCTGCGCGTCGCGGCGCGCCACCCGGAGCTGCTGCGCTCGCTCACGCTGCTGGACACCTCCGCGAACTCCGAGTCGCTGTGGAACCTCTCGCGCTACTGGCTGCTCACGGCGGCCACGCACTGGCTGGGGCTGCGGCCGGTGGTGGACCGCCTCATGGCCGTCTACTTCGGGCAGACCTTCATGAAGGATCCCGCGCGCGCGGCGGAGCGGGAGGAGCTGCGGCGCCAGCTGCTGCAGAACCCGCGCGACTCGTGGCGGGCCATGCAGGGCGTCATCACCCGGCGCGGCATCACCGAGGAGCTGTCTTGCATCACCACGCCCACGCTCATCGTCGTGGGCGAGGAGGACGTGGTGACGACGCCGGAGACGGCGGAGCTGTTGCACACGCGCATCCAAGGCTCACGGCTGGTGCGGCTGCCACACGTGGGCCACATGTCCAACCTGGAGCAGCCGGAGCTGGTGAATCGCGCCATCCGCCGGTTTCTCTCCGGGCTCACCCCACACCGGTATGAGGAGCACGACGCGCTAGCCTCGGCCTCCGCACCTTAGCAGTCCCGCCAGATCGCGTCTTCAGGCCTGACGCGGGCTGCCGTGTCCACTGGCTGGCGAGGGAGCACCCTTACAACGCGGTGCATCCTTGGAATGGTGTGAGGGGGGCTCTGGCGTTGTGGATGTTGATGCACAATCCATTTCCTCTTGTCCTCAAGACGCCTGACCTCGTTCGTGAGCTGGAGCGCAACTCATTGCTCGCACCGGTAACTGACTGGGTGAACCAGAGCGAGATGCTCGGTCAAGCGACCTCCTGGCTGGATGGCGTCTACCGGCAGCTCACCCACGGGGGAGATGTACAGGCGGGGATGTTGACCCTGCACCACGGGTTGTTTCATCTCCGCCGCCACTGGAACCGCAAGGACTGGCGCCGCTTCTGCCTCGAGGCCGCGCGGCTCCACCCCTTGCGGGAGCTGCTCCACCAGTGCCCCTTCACGCGCCACGGCTACGAACGGCCACGCGGCTATGCGGGAGATGCGGCGCTCATTGACTACCTCTACGCCGAGCGCCTGGAGGGGGATGAGCACCTCCACCCGGGCGCCCACATCTACCGCTTCATGTACCAGCAGCCCAGCCCCCGCAGCGTCCGGGAGCGGCGCGTGCTGCTGGCCAAGGAGATCGACACGGTGGCCTCCCAGGTGCACCGGCCCCGGATCCTCTCGGTGGCCTGCGGGCACCTGCGCGAGGCGGAGCTGTCCCACGCCGTGAAGGAGCACCGGGTAGGCGAGTTCATCGCCTTTGATCAGGACCCCATGAGCCTGGCGGAGGTGGCGCGCCAGCACCCGGAGACAGCCATCCGGCCGGTGTGCGGCTCCGTGCGCGCCCTGCTCACGGGCCGCACCGTGTTCGGGCACCTGGATCTGGCCTACTCCGCGGGCCTGTACGACTACCTCTCCGACAACACGGCCCGGCGGCTGACGCAGCTGCTCTTCAACATGCTGAACCCTGGCGGGCGCCTGCTGGTGGCCAACTTCGCCACCTGCCCCGAGGCCGGCTACCTCGAGGCCTTCATGGACTGGTGGCTCATCTACCGCGATGAGGACCAGATGCAGGCCCTCTCCCTGGACATCGATCCGATGCAGCTCGCCGCCACGCGGATGTTCCGCGACAGCGAGCAGAACGTCATCTACCTGGAGCTGACTCGGCGCTGACGGGCTTCTCCCCCGCCGAGGCCTGCTCCGGGCCTCGCAGGGGGAGGGTGACGGTGAAGAGGGCGCCCTCGCCCGGGGTGCTCTCGACCTGCACCGTCCCGCCGAGCGCCTGGACGATCTCCCGCACCAGCCACAGCCCGATGCCGAAGCCGCCGTAGTGCCGCACGGACACGGCGCGCTCGAAGCGCTCGAAGATGCGCTGGGCGTCCTCGGGGGCGATGCCGATGCCCTCGTCCTGGACCTTGAGCCGGGCGTGGGTGGCGTCGCTCTTGATCGTCACCTGGATGCGCTTGCCCGAGCCGTACTTCATCGCGTTGGTGAGCAGGTTGCCCACCACCTGCTCCAGCCGCATCGCGTCCCAGTGCCCCACCACGCTGCCGCTGGCGTACAGCTCGAGGGGGCACTCCGCGCGGGCCAGCGCCTCGCGCGAGCGCTCGACGACGCCGCGCACCAGCGTCACCAGCTCCACGTCCTCCAGCTTCCCGAGCAGCTGCCCCTGCGCCACGCGGGAGATGTCCAGCAGCTCGTTGACGAGCCTGCCCAGGCGCTGGGTCTGCATGTTGGCCGACTCCAGCTTGTTGGCCACGCGCTCGGGCGGAATCACCTGGGCGGCCTGCCGCACCTGGGACATGAGCCCCTGGAGGTGCAGCTGGAGCGAGGTGAGCGGCGTCTTCAGCTCATGGGCGGCGATGGAGAGGAAGTCATCCCGGCGGCGCACCGCCTCCTGCTCCTCGAGGTAGAGCCGGCCCCGCTCCTCGGAGAGGGCGGCCATGCGCTCGAAGCCCTCCGCGTTCTCCAGCGCCACGCTGGCCAGGGTGGTGATGAAGCCGGTGAGCCGCTCCTCGTCCTCGCCGAACAGCTCACCCACCTGGCCGTGGCTGGCGCAGACGCAGGCCACCGTCTTGCCGCGGACCTGGAGCGGCGCGCACAGCAGCGAGCGCACGCCGATCATCTCCATGCTGTCGCTCACGCCGCCGGGCATGCCCTGGCCCAGGATGGCCGGCCGCCCCGTCTCCAGGGCCCGGTTGATGGCGGTGCGGCTGACGCCCTCGGCCGCCCGGACGTCCTCGGGCAGCACGTCCGCTGGATCCAGCACCACGCAGTGCTCGGCGCGCAGCAGCTCCAGCATGGACTGGCGCACCGCCTCGAAGACGGCCTCGCGCGTGAGGGCCGAGGCGATGCGCCGGCCCGCCTCGAGGACGCGGGGGAAGCGATCGGCCAGGGACAAGGTCTCCAGCCGCTCGGGGGAGGCGCCGGGCGCGAGAGACTCCTCGCCCAGCCCCTGCTCCAGCTCCTGCAGCTCCCGGGTGGCCGTCTTGAGATCGTCCGCGGCCTCGGGCCAGCCGAGCTCCTGGCCCACCTGCCCGCGCGCCAGCAGCGTCTGGGCGCGCTCGTGGCGCATCTTCAGCTCCTCGGCCGCGCGCAGGCTCTGGTCCAGCCAGCGGCGCGCCTTCCGGCTCCGCCCGGCCATGGCCGCCAGCAGGCCCCGCTCGCGCAGGGCATGAGGGAGGCTGTTGCGGTAGGTGCGCGCCATCTTGTGAGCCTGCTTCGCGGTGGCCTCGGCCTGCTCCAGCAGCTCCGCGCGCCGCCCGGGCGCGAACGAGGAGATCCCCTCCAGGCGCCGGCGCAGCGCGGTGGTGAGCCAGGAGGGCACGGGCGTCACGTACTCGGAGCGCAGGTGGGCGTGCTCCACCAGGCGCTCGGCCTGCTCCAGCGTGGTGACGGCGCCCTCCGCGTCCCCCTCGTGGAGCTGGCGGATGGCCTCGGCCATGAGGACGCCCGCGCGCGACTGGGGATCCGCGGTGGGGTTGGCGAGCTCCGTCTCCAGCAGGCCGCGGGGGATGCGGCCTCCGGAGGCCTTGCCCCACACCTCCAGGGCGAGCCGCACGGCGTAGCGATCGCCGATGTCCAGCGCCGCCTGGTGGAGCTGCTGGGCAGAGCTCAGGGCCTCCTTCAACCTCCCCAGCCGGTAGAGGGCCATGGCCACCTGGAAGTGGGCGTTGTTCACCTCCCACCGGTCTCCCGTCCGCTCCAGCAGGCGGATGGCCTCGCGGCACCGCTCGATGCACTCCTCGAAGCGGCCGGTGCAGTACATGGCCAGACCGTAGAAGTGGAGCGACTGCCCCTGGCCCCAGACGTCTCCCATCTGCCGGCGCATGGCCAGGGACTTGCTCACGTAGTCGATGGCGCGCTGGAACCAGGGCAGCACCGTGGCGACGGGCGAGTGCTCGGAGTAGGCCTGGGCCAGCTCGGGAGTGGGGGGGTAGCGCTCGGCGATGTTCAGCCCGCGCAGGTGCGTCCAGAGCACGGCCATGCGGCCCCGCTCGTACCAGTAGCCATAGGCCAGCCGGCTATAGAGGTGGACGGCGAGCAGATCCTCTTCGCTCGCGCTGTCCTCCAGGGGCCGGCGCGCCAGCCACAGCTGGGGCACCAGGGTATGGCCGGCCTGCACGGCGAGCTCCCAGAGGGCGCCGAGCGCCCGCACGGAGTTGCTGTCCGGGACCCAGCGCCCGAGCAGCCGCAGCCCCTTCTCGAGGGCCGCGTTGGTCTCGGACACATTGCCGCGCTTGAAGGCGAGCTCTCCCAGCTTGGCCCAGATGCGCGCCTGCTCCACGCGATCATTGGCCAGGCTCTGGGCGACCCCGAGCTGCTGCTGGGCCTCCTCGTACCGGCCGCGCAGCATGAGCACGTCTCCCAGCCCCGCGGCGATGCGGTAGCGGGTGCCCGGGTCCGCGCCCTCCGAGCCGTGCTGGGCGATGCGGTAGTTGAGCTCGGACGTGGCCAGGGCGAACTGCTGCCGGGCCCGCTCCGCCGCCACCATCGCGTACGGCAGGGCCTGGGTGTACTCGCCCGCGGCGTCGAAGTGGTAGGCCAGCTCGAAGGGGTCCGCCTGGGGGCTGCTGGCGATGGTGGCCGCCGTCAGCCGGTGCAGCTCCTTGCGCTCCTCGGGCCGCAGGAGCCCCAGCAGCGCCTCGCGCAGCTTGTCGTGGACGAAGGTGTACCTGTCCCGGCTGTCCTCCCAGAGCATGTGCCGCCGGCGCGGCTCGGCCAGGGCCGCGGCCACGCGCTCGCGGTGCGTGCCCGAGAGCGCCGCCACGCGCTCCAGATCGAAGATCTTCCCCAGCACCGCGCCCACCGAGAGCAGGCGCAGGGACTCGGCGGGGAGCCGCTTCAGCCGGCGCACCAGGAACGAGGCCGCCTGCCGCGAGGAGCGCACGTGGGCCATGGCGTCCGGATCCACCTGCCACCCGTCCGGGCCGGGCACCAGCGCCCCGTCCTCCACCAGCCCGTGGAGCACCGCCGAGGCCATGAAGGGGTTGCCCTCGGAGAGGCGGGCCACCAGCTCGATGGCCTCGGGGGGCAGGGCACCCGCCATGGACTCCGCCATGCGCGTCACCTCGGCGGCGCCGAAGGTGGCCAGGCGCAGGTGGGCGCTGGGCTTCAGGCGCCGCAGCATGTGCCCGCTGCCCGCCTCCTCGCTGCGGAAGGACACCACGAGCATGGCGTGCCCGCCGCTGCGTGAGGCCGTCTGCTGCCACGCCTCGATGGCCCGGAGCGTCAGCTCATCCGCCCACTGGCAGTCGTCCAGCAGCACCACCGCGGGCTCGGCCTCCGTGCCCAGCGCGGCCAGCAGCGAGGTGAGGGCGCGGATGCCGCGGCTCTCGCCGAAGGACTCGGGGCCCAGGTTCTGCTGCGGGGCGGGGCGCAGCACCGGCTCCAGCTGGGGCAGTGCGGTGGCCAGCGCCGCCTCCTGGCCGACCAGCCGCTGGCGCAGCACCTCCACCAGCGCGGGCCGCTCCCGCGACGCCGTGGCAATGCCCGCGGCCACACCCGTGAAGAGCTGGAAGGGGCGCTGCGCGGCCTGATCCATGGCCTGGCCCTGGAGCACCCAGGCCCGGTAGTGCACGGCGCGGGCGGAGAACTCCTCCAGCAGCCGGCTCTTGCCGCCGCCGGACTCGGCCTCCACCACCACGAGCCGCCCCGGCTCCGAGCGGGTGCGCTCCAGCTCGCGCTCCAGCACCGCCAGCTCCTCGTGGCGGCCCACGAAGGAGGGCTCGGTGAGGCTGCGGCGCTGATCATGCGCGCCAGTGACGAGCTCCGGCTCCGCCTCGCCGTGCGAGAGCGCCTCGTCCAGGGCGCGCAGATCCGCCAGCGCGGACTCGGCGGACTGGTACCGGTCCGTGGGGTCCATCTGCAGCAGCCGCCCCACCAGCTCCTCCAGCGCGCGCGGAATCTCCACGCCGCCGCTGCGCAGCTTGGGGCGCGCGGCCAGGTGTTGGCGCAGCACCTCGCCCACGGAGCTCCCATCGAAGGCCGGGCGGCCGGAGAGCGCCTCGAAGAGGACACTGCCCACGGAGTAGAGATCCGAGGTCGCCTCCACCGGGCGGTTGAGCAGGCCCGCCTGCTCCGGCGAGAGGTAGCGCGCGGTGCCCACGGGCAGATCTCTCAGCGACGGATCCAGGCGCTCGCTGCGGGACAGGCCGAAGTCCACCAGCGTGGCGCGCTCCAGCGGCTGGCCCTCGACGATGATGTTGGCGGGCTTCACGTCCCGGTGGAGCACGCCCTGGCGGTGGGCCTCCGCCAGGGCGGCCAGGACGCACTGCGCCAGCGTGAGCACCTCCGGCAGGCTGAGGCAGCCGCGCGTGAGCCGCTCCTCCAGCGTCTCTCCGGGGATGTAGGGCGTCACCAGGTAGAGGAGGTCTCCCGCCACGCCTAAGAGGAGCAGGGGCGCGAGGAAGCTGCTCCGCAGCTCGGACAGCACCGCGGCCTCGTGCTCCAGCCGCTGGCGCGAGGTAGGGGCCATGGAGCTGGTGGAGGTGACTTTGATGACGACCCGTCCCCCGGTCCTCAGGTCGCTCCCCAGCCAGGTCGAGATGCCCCTGCCAGCCTTCATGCGCTGGAGGACCTCGAAGCGATTGCCCAGCCGCCGTCCAGGGATGGGTTCTCCGGGAGCGGCGCCGGCCTGTGGAAAGCCCTCTGCCATGAAGTGCCCTCGCCCTCCCTGCGCATTGCGGCGGCAATGCGGTCGGCTGCGCGTCGTCCCTGCGACAACCTTGGTTCCGGACCGGTCGATGCCAAGGGGTCGGCGGCGACCGACGCAGGGCCGCCGTCCTGGCGTTCAACAAACTTGGGCCGTTTCCATCCCACCCCCCTGCAAAGGGTGCCCTTACGGCTCGTGGGGCAGCCGGGCAGGCGTCCATGACGCAGTGCGCGCTGTCCGAACAGAGACAGGTAACGGGATCACCGAGGACCCGCCACCCCGGGCTGGGCTTCTGGCAGCGACAACACGAACGCGAGGTGCGGCTCCTCTCTGTCGCTTGACACCCTGGGGCCCGCAGCCGAAAAGCCCGCCCCAAGGCGGCGGCCTGCCAGTTCCTTCCTCGGCCGCCCAGGAGCCCAGCATTGAAGCTCGCCACGCTGAAGGATGGGACTCGCGACGGACGGCTGATTGTCGTCAAACGGGACAGCTCGGCGTATGCGCTGGCCACCTCCGTGGCCCTCACTCTGCAGGACGCCTTGGATGACTGGGCGCGCACCGAGCCGCAGCTGCGCGCGGTGGCCGAGCAGCTCGAGACCGGGGGTGTGCAGAGCCGCCCGCTGGACGTGAGCGCGCTGCTGGCCCCGCTGCCCCGGGCCTACGAGTGGATCGACGGCAGCGCCTTCCTCAACCACGTCATCCTGGTGCGCAAGGCGCGCGGCGCCGAGCCACCGCCCACGCTGAAGACGGATCCGCTCGTGTACCAGGGCGGCTCGGGCGAGTTCCTGGCGCCCACGGCGGACATCCCCCTGGCGGACGAGGCCTGGGGCCTGGACTTCGAGAGCGAGGTCTGCGTCGTCCTCGGCGACACGCCGCAGGGCACGAAGGCGGCCGAGGCGGGCCAGCACATCCAGCTGGTGATGCTGTGCAACGACGTGTCCCTGCGCAACCTCATCCCGGACGAGCTGGCCAAGGGCTTTGGCTTCTTCCAGAGCAAGCCCGCCACCGCGTTCAGCCCCTTCGCGCTCACCCCGGACGAGCTGGGCCCGGCGTGGAAGGAGGGCCGCCTGCACCTGCGCGTGCGCTCCACGCTCAACGGCCAGCTGGTGGGCGACACGGATGCCGGGGAGATGCACTTCTCCTTCCCCGAGCTCATCCAGCACGTCTGCAAGACGCGCGGCTTCACCGCGGGCACCATCCTCGGCAGTGGCACTGTCTCCAACGAGGACCGCGCCCGCGGCATCTCGTGCCTGGCCGAGCGCCGGATGATCGAGACCATCGAAGAGGGCAAGCCGAAGACGCCCTTCATGAAGCCCGGAGACACCATCCAGATCGAGGCGCTGGACGCCGCGGGCCAGAGCCTCTTCGGCCGCATCTCCCAGAAGGTGGTGAAGCGATGAAGCTCTACAGCTACTGGCGCTCCTCCTGCTCGTGGCGGGTGCGCATCGCCCTGAACCTCAAGGGGCTGGCCTACACCTACGAGGCGGTGCACCTGCTGAAGGACGGCGGCCAGCAGAACACGGATGCGTACCGGGCCCTCAACCCCATGCGCACCGTGCCCACCCTGGAGTTCGAGGAGGGCGGCCTGGTGCGGCGGCTCTCCCAGTCGCTCGCCATCCTGGAGTACCTGGAGGAGCGCTACCGCACGCCTGCCCTGCTGCCCGCGGATCCGCTGCTGCGCGCCCGGGTCCGGATGTTGTCGGAGATGGTGAACTCGGGCATCCAGCCGCTGCAGAACCTCTCCGTGCTCCAGTTCGTGAAGGGCGAGCTGAAGGGCGACGACAAGGCCTTCGGCGCGCACTGGAACATGCGCGGCCTGGCGGCGCTGGAGGCGGCGGTGAAGGAGACGGCGGGTACCTACTGTCTGGGAGAGACAGTGTCTTTCGCGGACATCTGCCTGGTCCCCCAGCTCCACGGGGCCCGGCGTTTTGCAGTAGACCTCACGCCCTACCCGACGCTGACGCGCATCGAGGCGGCGTGCGAGAAGCTTCCCGCCTTCCAGGCGGCACATCCCGACCGGCAGCCCGACGCGGCGCCGGCCTGACCATTAAAGAGGTTGAAGGAGTCGACCATGGGAAAGATCGAGTCGCTGGGCATCAAGACCATCGAGAGCGTGCACTGGTACGTGCATGACCTGGAGCGCAGCCGCCGCTTCTACACGCAGGGGATGGACTTCGCCGAGCTGGGGGTGTCCTCGCCGGAGCTGGAGAAGGCGGGCAAGCAGAAGTCGGCCGTCTTCCAGGCGGGCGACATCGTCCTCATCGTCAGCCAGCCGGTGGGCGAGGGCGGGCGGGCCGCGCGCTTCCTGCGCAAGCACCCGGACGGGGTGGGCACGATCAACTTCGAGGTGCAGGACATCGAGAAGACGTTCCGGCTGCTGGAGCAGCGCGGCGCCACCTTCATCACGGACATCCAGCGCTTCACGGATGACCGGGGTGGCCGGCTGGCCATGTTCAACATCACCACGCCGTTCGGCGACACCACGTTCCGCTTCCTCCAGCGGGATGGCTACCGGGCGCTGTTCCCGGGCTTCCAGCCGCACGAGGTGCCCAAGGGTGGCAAGAACCGCTACGGCTTCAGCCGGGTGGACCACGTCACCTCCAACTTCCAGACGATGAAGCCGATGCTCCTGTGGATGGAGCACGTGATGGGCTTCGAGGAGTTCTGGGGCATCCAGTTCCACACCGAGGACGTGGCGGCGCGGCAGAAGCGAGACCATGGCTCGGGCCTGCGCTCCACGGTGATGTGGGATCCGGTGAGCGGCGCGAAGTTCGCGAACAACGAGCCGCTGCGGCCCTTCTTCAAGGCCTCGCAGATCAACCTCTTCAACGAGGACCACCGCGGGGATGGCGTGCAGCACTTGGCGCTGACGGTGAAGGACATCCTCACCACGGTGAAGGACATGCGGCAGAACGCGGGCATCCAGTTCATGCCGACGCCGGGCACCTACTACGACGCGCTGCCGGACCGCATCCAGAAGCTGGGCATCAAGAAGATCGACGAGGATGTGAAGGTGCTGAGGGACCTGGAGCTGCTCGTGGACGGGGACAAGGAGCACAGCTACCTGCTGCAGATCTTCATGAAGGACGCGGCGAGCCTCTACAAGGATCCGGAGGCTGGGCCGTTCTTCTACGAGATCATCCAGCGCAAGGGAGACCAGGGCTTCGGCGGCGGCAACTTCCGGGCGCTCTTCGAGAGCATCGAGCGGCAGCAGAAGGCCGAGGGACGGATCTAGGCCATGTTCGAGCGCCGCGTTGTCGGGAAGGTGCCCCGGAAGCACCACCTCCAGTTGCGGGATGAGAAGGGCACCCTGATGTACGAGGAGTGCATCACCCGCGACGGCTTCGAGGGGCCGTACACGATCGCCTACCACCAGCGGGCTCCGCACACGCAGAGCCTGTCGCAGGCGGGGCATGGGTGGAAGGCGCCGGAGGCGATTACGGGGCGGGCTCTGGCCAAGCGGCACTACCGGACGCAGGCGCTCGAGCGGGTGGGGGGGCCTCCGCTGGACGCACGGGTGCCGCTGCTCTTCAACGCGGACGTGACGCTGGGGGTGGTGCACCCCACGGCGGCGGACCCGGTGTACTTCAGCAACGCGGACGGGGATGACCTCTTCTACATCCACGAGGGCAGCGGGGTGCTGCGCTCGCCGCTGGGAGACTTGCGCTTCGAGGCGCAGGACTACGTCTTCGTCCCGCGCGGGCTGGTGCACCGCTTCCTCCCGGACAAGGGGGTGGCGCAGTACTGGCTGTCCATGGAGTGCAAGGGCGGGCTGCACCTGCCTCGGCAGTGGCGCAACGACGTGGGGCAGCTGCGCATGGACGCGCCCTACAGCCACCGGGACTTCCGGGGGGTGGAGTTCACCGGGCCGAAGGATGAGGGGATCCGCGAGCTGGTGGTGAAGCGGGGCGAGGTGTTCCACGGGTTCCACTACCAGCACTCGCCGCTGGACGTGGTGGGGTGGGACGGGACGGTGTACCCGTGGGTGTTCCCTATCCTCAACTTCCAGCCGCGCGCGGGGTTGGTGCACCTGCCGCCCACGTGGCATGGCACGTTCGCGACGAGGGGGGCGCTGATCTGCTCGTTCGTGCCGCGGGTGGTGGACTTCCACCCGGAGGCGATTCCCTGCCCGTACCCGCACAGCTCGGTGGACTGTGACGAGTTCCTCTTCTACTGCCGGGGGAACTTCATCAGCCGGCAGGGCGTGGGCGCGGGGAGCGTGAGCCACCACCCGATGGGCGTGACGCATGGGCCGCACCCGGGCGCGTACGAGGGCAGCATTGGCCACAAGACGACGGATGAGCTGGCGGTGATGCTGGACACGACGCTGCCGCTGCACCCCACAGCGGCGGCGCTCTCGATCGAGGATCCGAGCTACCAGAACAGCTTCATCCCGTAGCTTGGCACCCGCCTCCTGCGGTTAGTTGATCTGGACCGAGCCTCCCTTGATTCGGTGGACGCCAGCAGCGGTTGTCTCTACCCGTGCCCCGCGGATCACCACCTGGCCATTGCGCTGGAGGGTAATGCTGGCCTTTCCGCACCGCAGGAGGATCTCATCCTGACCCTCGAGCACCACCCTCTGGCCATCCACTCGTGCCTCGACTGGCAGGGAGGGCTCGGGCTCGGGCTCGGGCAAGGGGCTCGCGAGCAGCTCGTCGAGCAAAGGCGTGCTGCTCACGGACTGGACCAGCCCTACCAGGAGTGGCTGCGAAGGGTCTCCCGCCTCGAACAAGAGCACCACCTGCTGCCGTGCGGCCGCTGAGGCCTGAACCGCTCTGGCATCCAACGACACGGTCGACCGCGCGGGCAGTGGCCCCCGCTGGTTACCTTCAAAATCGACCAGGATGCCCCGCTCGGCCTCGTATCCTGCAATCCAACCTACCCGCGCCCCAAGGATGGGCTCGTCTATCTCGAGCAGAGCGGAGCGCCCCGCCTCCCTACGGTGATTGCGCATTGGCTACCTCCCTCAACTCAAGATGACCAGCAGTCCCATGGGAGGCGTCCAGACGAGGGGAGCCCATTTCATGAGCGGCCCTCCGGGAGCGGTTGCCGCCCGGCACCGCGCACAAGAACCACGGCCACCTGCTCCGCGTCGGATACAGAGCAGACCAGGGCCTCGTGATCCGGAGACTCGCCGCCCGAGAAGTGGTCGATCGCCAAACCGACTCCGAGCAGGCCGCTGGCAGCACCTGTCTCACCCAGCGACTCGCAAGGAAGGAGTCTGCGGCATTCACTAAAGTCGATCCGCCGCGCGAGCAGCACTTGGGCGGTTCCCCAGGCGTGGGCCTTCCACTCCTCGCCATTGAGATCGAGCACCACGTCACCGCGAAAAGGGTGCGGGGCTCCCGCGGCGTCGAGTGCTTCAGCGACAGCCTGGGCCAGCAGTCTCCCAAGCTCTGTCACGGTCGGAGGCTTCTCTGTCGATGGAGCCTTTACGACGACGGCGACGACGTGGCCTTCAGAAGTCGCTCGGCGCGCTCTTGCTGAGGCGTCCGACTCGACCAGCAGGCACGCACCGGCTTGGCCTGGGAGCAGACCCACCGGCGACTCTCCGCTCTTCAGCCGTCTATACTGGGCCAGCCACTGCAGGCTGAGCCCGTCCAGGTAGGAATCGGCGCCGATGATGAGCACCCTGTCTACCTGCTGCGAGCCAATGAGCTTCTCCGCGCGTTGGAGAGCTTCGCCGACGCCTGCATGGCCTGCGGCCACGACCTCAATGAACTTGGGAGGAATGGGCAGCCCGATGATGTCCCTCAGCGGCCTCATGAAGAAGGCCGACGCATCCGGATGCTGGTGGATGGCCCACATGAAGCGCGCGGGGTCCAGGAGAGGGGGCAGCGCGATCAGCCCCGTCCGCTGCCAGAAGTCGGAGGCCGAGAATGGTCCCTCATGGAGGAGATCCTCCAGCGCACCCGACGCCAGCCGGACCCAAGCGCCCGCCTGGAAGAAGCCCTCGACGAACCCTGGAATGGGGTGCCCCCGTGCTGGCGAGACCTGGCCCTCTCCTTCTGAGACCTCGGTACCGGGCAAGAGGCGGGCACTGGAGAGCCCAGCCCGGATCGCGGCGCAGCTCCCGGTACGGCCATACCCGAGCGACGTCACCATGCCCATTCCTGTGACAGCCAAGTACATTGTGAGCCCTTACGCGAGATAGTGGAAGGAAGGGATGTCTCGCCAGGCCTCCGCTGGAGGCAGCCTGGCCAGCTCCAACTTGCGGGCCACGGAAGGCGCGAACGGCTGGTTCCCGTCGAGCTTCAGTGTGGCCTGCTCAGCGAACCGCAGGAGGGCGAGCAACTCCACCCACAGGTGCGAGACGGTGGCTGCATCATTGGGGGAGACCTGGCCCTCCTGGAGCTGCTTCTCCGTCTTGCGCCTGCGGTCACCGACAATCCGGTCCAGGGTCTCATCGAAGAGCTGCTGGCCCTTCCCGTGGAGCGCCCGGCACAAGGACAGACGCGGATCGTCTCCACCGTCCAGAACCTGCTCGTACCTTTGAAGGAGCCCGTCGAGCGAGTTCTCCCAGGCACCGAGAGCGAAGCGCTCCATGAGGAAGCGCATGTAGAGGAAGTCCTCCTCGTACTCCACGTCGGCATTCCAGGTGGATCGTGAATGCTCGGCGATCGCGTGGGCGGCATGCACGTCCCCGCAGGCGACCGCGTCAAAGAAGGGCTCGGACTTGCTGGTGGCTTTCGCTGTCTCCTCGGCCCCCTCCAGGTAGAAGAGAAACGCCCGCGCGCTCTTCGACAGGTTCTCGAAGAGTCCCTCCGGACGCCCCGACAGAAAAAGTTCCGCGATGCCCATGCGCCGGTAATAGCCGCAAAAGATGAGCATCTGCTGAAGCGTCACCGCCCGCGCGAGCACGCGTGGCAACCCCCGCTCGAGTGAGAGGCCCAGATCCTTCCGGACCAACCAAAGTGGAACCGCCGTGGACATCCTGCTCCTCTCCGCTCTCTGCCTCGCGCGCTCGCCGGTTCGGTCGCTTTCGCCTACGGTTCAGCTGAAGAGGCCTGCTCCAGATCGAACAGGTACACGTTCGTGGGATTGAGCTTCTTCAGCTTGTCCGCCAAACGATGGCTGATGACGATCTCCTCAGGGGTCTCCAAGACGCGGAACAGATCAGGCGCATCCTTCAGCTTGGCGGGATCCAGAACATACTTGTCCACGCCTACCACTTCACCTTCGGCTCGAATGATCTCGCTCTTCTGCTGGTGCAGGCAGTCAAAAGTGCCGAGGGGATTGATGATGAAGTAATCCGTGCTGGCGACGCGGTCCTTGTGGTTGAGAAGCGTGAAAGGCAGACACTCAATGGGTACACCGGCCTGCTCGAAGACTTCCTTCAGCTTCCGCTCGACCACGAGCATGTTCCCTGTGTTGCCGATGAGCGAGGGCAGTTTGATGCCACCGTACCTGTCGCTCATGTGCCATACAACGTCTGGCGGATAGTCGCTGCCCATCGGCTTGCCGCGGAGCAGTCGGTAGCGCACTTTAGAGATGGCGCGAGGGCCAGCTTCCAGCATGCAGAAGTCTCTGGTGACCGTCGGTGAGTTGTCGATGATGAAGTAGTTCATGGTTCGGAAAGATCCGGAAGGTCGACAAGGGGACGTCCCGGCTTCTTCTTACCAAAGGAGATGATGGTGTCGTAGCAGTCTTTCGAGAGCTTTTCGAGTTTGACCTTCGACAAAGAGGACATTTCCTTCATCTCGCATTTCACTTCGCCCTGCTTCACCTGTTGGGCTTTTTCCATGTAGTCCTGCAGGATACTGTCTAGCCTTTTCTCCACTTTCCCATTGTAGGCCACATGATTGAACTTGGGATGAGGATCGAACTCATCCGATTCGTCATCCAAGGACAGGTGGCGTGGAAGTTGAAGGTGGAGGCCTACCTCCTTATCCATAGGCAAGAGAATCATGTTCTTGTAATGGTTGACGTTGTAGAGGCCCTTGAGGAGGCCAGCCCGTATGAGGTTGGCGAGCCTCGCGTCGTCGGCCACGGTCTCGATCATGGCGCTCAGCGTCCCCTTTGGAATCATATGGTGCGCGTTGTTCCAATAGGGCCAGTATACTCTCTCGAAGTTCCGCCCGAGCTCAATTTCATTGCCGAGGCTGTCCACAGCTCCAGCCTGCTTTGGACCATCAACAGCCCAGTCATGAGTCCTGGGTACCCTGAGCTTGTCGCCATACGCGTCTGGCGGGGGATAGACTCCACCACTGTTGGTAGGGTACCGCGAGGTGGGGATGAAGTTCCCGGAGATGCCATGATCCTTCTGATACCTCTTGGCGGTTTTCCGAGTGATCACCACGTTCTTGTTATACAAGTCTCTGCGTTCCTTGTTGCTGCGCGAGAACTTCACGGCCTGCCATCGGTAGGAACAGCTGTGGTCCTCCTGATAAGTCGGCGCGCAGGCGCCACTCAGACATGCTCCATTGTCCAAGGTGCTCACAGTCTTATGGTATTCCGCATCTGCTTCGGTGAGGTGCCTGTCTTTGCCCATGAGCCGCTCCTGCTGGCTGGTTGACGCTCATTACACCTCGTCCTCACAACACAGGCACCTGGGAGGTTCCTTTTCCTTTCCCAGCGCGACCACCGGCGGTTGGAGCAGCGGCACGGGAGGCGTGTTCTTGTCGTTGTGGAGCATGAGGTCGAGCGCTCGGGCCACGTTCTTGCCCTCGACCTTCACGTCGAAGGAGTAGTTGACAAACTCCGCTTTGCCCTTCGTCTTGCTTGAGGCGACGCCTCCGCCCGCTGTGCCCGCCTCATCGCCGGTGCTGGTGCTGAAGTTTGAGTCCTTGAGGCAGATAGGGTTCCCCCCCACCGAGACCTTCTTGCTTCCTTTGGCGGTGTCGGCAGACCGGGCCACATTGGGGTAGGGAATAGGAATGGGGCCAGCGGGGCTTGGCGTCTTGCAGAGATCGGGGAACGCGATGGTGGTTCCTCCGGTGTCCTTATGCACGACCGAGAGCTTGTTGACTCCAACGCTCGTTCCCATACATCACCTCCGTCTCACGAGAGCATCTGCGCCGAAAAGGGCCCTGTCCAGAACCGCCCGCGCGCTGCTTGGGCGTCTTCCAACTGCCGTAACTGCACGTGCGAGAAGTCGCTGACCTCCACCTGCCATCGGCCCTGCGTGCGAATGGAAAGCTCCAACGCCAGCACCGGGCGGCGCCTCATCGGAGCGTTGCGCAGTGCTTCCAACAGGGCCTCCCACGAGAACACCCGTCCTCCGAGGTAGCGCGCTTCCCTGTCAAACCGCTGGCGGGACTCGGCCCACCAGCGCTCGATGGCGCGTGGCTCCGGTTTCTCCAGCCCAGCGCTTAATTCAGAGCCGGTCTCCTCGCCATCATCGGGAGCAGCCTTCTCGGTGGCTGCCCGATACGGACCTGTCAATGCGAGCCCAGTGATCCCGCAGAAGGCTTCGGCCGCGAGTGCCGCGAACTGTGGCTGGTACAGCCAAGGCAGACAGGCCTCCGCAGCCTTCACCTTGCCGCTGAAGCCAAGCGCCCAGAGTACATCTGGGCATAAGTCGGGCACCTCGAGCAGCCGGAGCAGATCGTCAAACTGCTTCCGGTCACCTCCCAGGACCAGAGCCAACCGGGCCAACCGCCCCGCCTCATCTCTCATGTCGAGCCACCGCTGACATGCCTGGAGCGCAGCCCGCTTGTTGCGGAGCAGTCCCGTTCGCAGGGCCACTGCACAGAGGGATCGCTGTGGAGCGGCGAGAGCCTCCTGGAAGGCCTGCGTATCATCTGGCAGGTCTGGGGTGCGCGCCGCGCGCAACGCAGCGGCCCGGACCTGCGGCGCCTCATGTCTATAGAGTTGAATGAACCCTTCTGGAGAAAGTGAGCGACGAAAGGAGAGGATCTCGACAGCCGCAGCTACCAACTCGGGATCCGCGCTCCTCAACAGGGGCTGGAGGTGCTTGGAGAGCCCCTGCCGCTCGCTCAGGGATAGCGCGCGGATGAGGGGCAGTCGCTGATCCTGAGAGGCCTCCATGAGAGCTTGAAGCACTGCTTCGAGGTGATCGTCCTCGCCCCTGATCAGGAGTGCGTAGCCAGCGGTCCAAAGCTGCTCGGGATCACCCCCCGCTAGCGCTGGCAGGAGCAACCGCGCAGCCACCCGGCTCCCCCCCACAACCAGTGCCTTCAGGTGGGCTCTCAAGCGGGACTCGTCGCCGCTCGCCAGTTCCTCCAGCGTGTGGTGCGGCGAGGCCAAGGCGTTCTCCCACTGAGTCCACAGGAAGCAGGCTTCATTGAAGTGTTCCTCCAGCACATCCCAGCGAAGGTTTTTGTCAGGTCGTGTCAGCATGGGTAGGGTTAGTTGATATCGATCTCATCGCCTCGCAGTGCATTGACACCTGTTGCCCGGGTTTCCAAGCGCTCGCCTTCGATGTGGACCGTTTCCAGGGAATCGAAGCTGATGCGGGCACCGCCGCATCGGAGTTCCAGTTGCTCGGTAGCGGAGATGACCACGCGCTGGCCCAGCAGGTGGCTCGTGGAACCTCGGGACTTGCACGGTGCCAACCTGGGCTGCACGAGGCTGAGCAACTCTGGGGGTTGAGAGCCCCCGCCGAACACCAAGACCACCTGTTGCCGGGTGGACGCCGCGCTCTGCAGAGCAGCCAGTCCAACAAGAAGAGATCGGGCGGGGATGGGCGCTCCCGGGTTTCCCTCGAAGTCGACCCAGGGCACTTCGGCCTCAAGGTGGTCGATCCAGCCCAGCCTTGTTCCCGGGAACAGCCCCCGCCCCGGGCCGAGCTCCTTCGGGCCAGGGACTGATGGATGGTTGCGTGGCATACAAGCCACGGTATTGAGACCTCAGGGCACAGGCGATACCACCAGAGTGGTATCTGCTCTCACCGTGAAGTGTCTTCGGCCTTGGGCTACAGGCCGTAGCTAGGTGCTTTACATGAGCGAGTAGGCGGCGCTCAGTCGGACGGCCTTGTGTCCGGAGAGGTCGTGGTAGGCGAACGCGCCCTTTCCGAAGTGTTACACGAGCGAGCGGCGGGTGTGCTGCATGTCGTTCCGGGGGATGCTGCCGTGGATGAGGTTGGCGTGCCAGATGAGCACGTCGCCGTTCTTCGGCAGGAAGATCTGCCGGGGGATGCCGGCGGACTCGACCACCCGCGCGATGAACGGCCCGTATTTCTCCGCCACCACCTGGTAGCGCATGAGCGGCCCGGAGTCCGGGTGGATGTCCTCGAGCGCAATCCACGCGGCGCACATGTACCCCAGCGGATTACGTCGTCATGTGCACCGAGTCCGAGTGCGCGAGCTGCTCCCGGCCCTTGGGTGTGGGCGTTCATGGTGTTGCCCGGATACGGATCGTTGGGCGCCTTCTTCTCCTCCGCCTGGGTCAGGAGGCCCTGGCGGACGGCCTCCTCGTAGCGCTCCCAGAGGAGATCCAGCTCCTCCGAGGTGCCCAGCCCCTGGATGATGACGTAGCCGTGGTCATGGAAGTCGCGGCACAGCTGCGCCTCCTCTTCCGTGAGGAGCTTGGCCCGCAGCCTGCGGTCGATCTCCTACTTCGCATCGGGCCGATCCAGCCAGGCCAGGGGGCCCGCGTTGGGGAACTTGCGGCCCACGAAGTGCCCGAAGTTCGCCAGGTCCACCGGGGCGTCCGCGAAGTGGCGCTGCGAGAACTCCTCGCAGCTCGGCAGGTCCGGATCCACCGGCGCAGCGGCGGGCGACACGGCATTCTTGAGCCGCCGGTAGATATGCCTCGCGGGCGTGAACAGCGGCTCTGGAAGGACTCGCTTGACCAGCGCCTTGACCATCTCTCTCACCTTGGCTCCGCGCCCCGGCGGCGCGGCTCGAGAGGCTTCTTATGGGAGGCGGAATGCCCCGAGCAAGGCTGGGTGCCGAACGACGTCTCCAAGCGCACGCAGCGTCAGGCGAACGGCAGCAGCGACGTTGAACGGAGCGCGAGCCACGCCGATAATCAGGCCATGACCGACGCATCCGCCACGTCGCTCGAGGTCCGGTACGCCTCTCGCCGTGCCCTGCTGTCCTCGTCGAAGACCGAGGGCGGATCGCTGACGCTCTTCGTGCCGACCCGACAGCGGGTCGCTCAAGGCGAACGCGTGCGGCTCACGGTCACCTTCGGCGACAGCGACGGGCGTTTCGAGCTCGAGGGGACCGCACTGAACTGGACGCAGGCGGTTGGCCGCGATGGCCAGGGCGGATTTCTCGCCAGCTTCCAGGGGGACCACAAGCGCCGGGCCGCGGAGATGATCGCGTTCTGCGCACAGCGTCCGCTGTCCTTGGGCACCGCCTCGCGCGAGCGCCTCATCCTCCGCAAGAGCTGCCAGGTGAAGCTGGGGAACGTGCAGCTCCCCGGGGAGCTGCGGGACCTGTCGCAGACGGGCGCGTTCGTCGTGGGCAGCCAGCTCGGGAAGATCAAGGCGGGCGAGGCGGTGTGGCTGAAGGTGGAGAGCGGCCTGTTCGGCCTGGGCGGGACCTGGCTCGAGGCGCGGGTGATCTGGCAGGGCACGAAGGGCGAGGAGCCGGGCCTGGGCCTGCGCTTCACGGGCAATGATGCGCGGCAGGCCTCGGCCATCCAGCGCCTCCTGGACGGCGCCAGCGCCGACCGCTGAAGCCGGAGCGTGTCAGGTGAACGGCAGGGGAGCCACCTTCACGGTGGGGCCCTCGGCCAGCGTCAGCTCGGTGCCGGGATCCAGGTGGTCGCGGTGCACGTAGCCCAGCGCCACCCGCTGTCCCTGGGCGGGAGAGCGCACCACGCTCGTAATCCAGCCCACCTTCTTCTCGCCCTTGCGCAGCTCCGCGCCCGGCGCCGCCTCCACGTCTCCCAGCAGCAGGCCCGCCAGCTTGCGGTTCATGTGGCCGCGGAAGGTGGCTCGGGCGATCACCTCCTGCCCGATGTAGCAGCCCTTGTTGTACGAGATGGCGTGCGTGAGGTTCGCCTCGAGCGGGATGGTGGTGTCCACCATGTCCTGCCCGTAGCGCGGCACCCCTGCCTCTACCCGGAGCTGCTCCAGCGCCTGGAAGCCCAGCGGCCTCAGCCCGTGCGCCCCGCCCGCCTGCACGAGCGCCTGCCATACCGCCTCCAGCGCCCCGCGCGGCACGAGCAGCTCCACCCCATGCTTCTCGAAGCCCGGATACCCCACGAGCAGCACCTGCGCCCCCGCCAGGGTGACGGCGCGGGTGGCGTTCGGCTCCAGCGGCTCGAAGGAGGAGGCTCCCAGCGCTCCGGCCAGCACCTCGGCCGCCCGGGGACCGAGCAGGCGCAGGAGCCCCCACTCGCCGGTGGCCTCATGGAGCTCCGCGTCCTCGGAAATCAGGTACTTCTCCAGGAACTCCCGGACCTTGGCGCCCAGCCCCGGCTCCAGGTCCAGCAGGAGGTCCGCCTCGCGCTTGAGGAGGCGGGCGTCCCCCACCATCGCACCCTTGGCGGTAATGAGGGCCGTGTAGGCCACCGCGCCGACGGCCAGGCCTTTGACGTCCTGGGTCACCATCCCGTGCAGGAAGCTGGCCCGGTCTTCCCCCGTTATCCGGAGCGTCTCCCGGTAGGAGGCATCATGAAGGGCCACGGCCTCACGCGCCGCTCGATACTCGGCCTCCGAGTCCCCATAATCGGCCACCGCCTCGCGGCTCCCCAGGGCCATGAAGCGGCCGCCCGCCTGCTCGTGAAGAAAATGAAGCGTCAGCGGTTCCATGCCCGTCGCTATATAGACGCCCAGGAGCGAATGCCACGATGGATGTGAAGCACCTGTCCGCCTTCCACGGCTTCTCCCCCGAGAAGCTCCAGAAGCACAACGTGTTCCAGTCCGGGCGCTTCTTCCTGGACGTGTACTGCCTGGCGCCCGGTCAGGCCCAGAAGCCTCACAAGCACCCCGTGTCCGACAAGGTGTACGTCGTCCTCGAGGGGCGCTGCCGCTTCCGCATCGGTGCGGAGGAGGAGGCCCACGGCCCAGGCGCCTCCGTGTTCGCTCCCGCCGGGGTGGAGCATGGCGTGACCAATGAGGGGCCGGACAACGCCCGCCTCCTCGTCCTGATGACCCCGCCTCCGGAGCACGCATGAGCAAGAAGGACTCGAAGGACAAGAAGCCCAAGAAGGCCAACCCCTCCGCTCCCGTCCCCGTGCGAGGCGCCGTGGCGCTGCTCGGGCTGGGGCTCGCCGAGAGCGCGCTCTCCCTCTTCCAGTGGTCCCAGCTGCTCACGCTGCGCGCAGGCGGTGCCACCGTGTGCGGCGTCTCCGAGCACGTCAACTGTGAGACGGTGTGGAACACGCCCTTCGCCAGCCGCGTGCATGAGCTGCTCGGCCTCCCCGTGGCGGGCCTGGGCCTGCTCTGGGGGCTGGTGGCCACCGGGCTCGCGGGCCTCTACCTGGCGTGGCAGCGCGGAGGCCACACCGTACGGCCCGCCGTCAATGGCCTGCGGATGACGGCCGCCGTGGGCGCGGTGACCACGGTCATCCTCGCTGGCGTGAGCGGCTCGGCGGGGGCGCTGTGCCTGACGTGCCTGGGCACCTACGTGCTGGTGCTCGCCTTCGCGGCCGTGGCCTGGCGAGGGCTCCCGGGCCCGGTGATGCCCCTGGCCGGAGAGTGGGGGCGCGCGCTGAAGTGGACCGGGGGGTTCGCCGTGGCGGGCTTCATCGCCCTGAGCATTCCAGGCCGGGCCACCCCGAAGGCCTCCGCCGCCGAGGCCGAGCTCCCGCAAGTCACCTCCGAGCCGGGCTCGATCGAGGCGTACCTGCAGGGCCTCTCGCGCGGGGAGCAGCAGTTCGCGGCCAACGCGCTCGAGCAGTACCGCCGCGACACGCCGATGCCGGCCAAGGCCACGCGCCGCCGCTACGGCTCGGCGGACGCGCCGGTGAAGATCGTCGAGTGGACGGACAGCAAGTGCCCGCACTGCAAGGCGCTGGTGGAGGGCGTGGCCTCCCTGAAGAAGCGCGTCCCCGAGGGGAAGCTGTCCCTGGAGGCCCGCCAGTACCCGCTGGATGGAGGGTGCAACCCCGCCATCTCGCCGCAGTACACTGACGGCGGGCTGCGGTGTCTGTCCGCCAAGGCGCAGATCTGCCTGGAGGAGGCCTCGGACTTCTGGGAGCTGCGCGAGAAGCTCTTCGCGGCCCAGGGCGCGCTCACCCCGGAGCTCGTCATGCAGATTGCCTCCTCGGGCTCGGTGCCCCGCTCCCAGCTCGAGGCGTGCGTGAACAGCGCCAACACGACCCGGCGCCTCCAGGAGGACGTCGCCTACGCGCAGGAGCATGACATCCACGGCACGCCGCTCGTCGTGGTGAACGGCCGCGAGGTGCCGCCCAGCCTGCCGTTCCTCTACGCCCTGGCGATGGCCGGGGGAGACGCGAACTCGCCCGTGTTCCGGGTGCTGCCGCCGCCGCAGCCGATAGCGGCCCAAGGCCACTGAGCCGATGGGAAAGAAAGACAAGAAGCCCGAGCCCGCGGCGCCCGCGGCGCCGTTCCACAACCCGTTCGCGGCGCTCTCCGGCCAGCGCGAGGTGCTGCCCTCGAAGCCTCTGCCCGCGACGGCGCCAGCCAAGGCGCAGGAGCGCAAGGGGCCCGCGCGCGCGGTGGTGCGCATGGAGCGCAAGGGCCGCGGCGGCAAGGAAGTGACGGTGGTGGAGCAGCTGGGGCTGCGGCCGGCGGAGCTCGAGGTGTGGCTCAAGGCGCTGAAGGGCTCGCTGGGCTGCGGCGGCGTGGTGGAGGAGGAGGCGCTGGTGCTGCAGGGGGATCACCGCGACCGGCTGCCTCCGCTGCTGGAGGCCCGGGGCGTGCGCCGCGTCACCGTGGGCTGAGCCGCCGCCTCGGCTGCCGGGTCGCTTCTAAGGTTGCTGCTGAGCCCCCGAGAAGCCCTGGAGCGGCCGGCTCGGCAGATCGGGTGGCCGCTCGCTCGGAGGGATGTGCAGGTACTGCTCCATCTGCTCCTTGGCTCTCTCCGACTCTCCCAGCTGCATGAGCACGTTCGCGTATTGCCGGCGGCACTCTCCGTGGTGGGGATCGAGCTCGAGGCAGCGCAGGAGCACCTCCTCTGCCGCGGAGTACTTCGCCTGATCGATGAGCTCCCGCGCGTTCTCGAGCAGGGCCCACGCGGCCCGCCTGTCGGTACGCAAAGGCTCCCGAGGCGGAGCAGGCGGCTCCGCCGAGGGTCCCCCCAAGGGCTGAGCGGAGGCGACCTGCGGCCCGGTGTTGCTCGGAGGTGGAGCCGGAGGAGTCCCTCCCGTCCCGGGCGAGGGCTCCGGGTTCGGGGGCGAGGCGGTGACCGGGACCTCGGGCTTGGGCGCCTCGGGTGGGCGGTTGAAGCGGGACTGCACCCAGGACCAGGCCGGGGGGAGCACGGTGGGGCCCAGCTTGACCGCGGCCAGGGTCACGCCAGCGGCCACTCCCGCTGACAGCAGCACCGCCAGCGTGCGCGAGCGGTGCCGTCGGGCCTTCACCCGGGTGGGGATATAGCGGTCCACCGGCGGAGGCAGGGGCTCGGTCTCCTCTCGTGCGGACGGCTGGGTCACCGGCGGCGGTGCCGAGGGCGAGGGCGAGGTCGGCGGGTGGCGCCAGAGCTCCAACTCATCGAGGAAGGTGGCCGGCACCTGGACCGCGCGTCCATCCTTGTTCAGGTCCTCGCGGAACAGCTCCTGGACGAAGTGCGAGAGCGACAGCGCCGAGAAGCGCGGCGTCGAGGCGTAGAGGTAGCCGGTGAGCGCGTCCCCGAAGGCGTGGCTGGACTCGAAGCGCTGCTGCTTCGTCAGCGCCAGCGCCTTCATGACGAGGGCATCCAGCTCGGCGGGGAGCTCCGGACGCAGCACGCTGGGGCGGGGGAACGCGCCGGTGAGGAGCTTGGGGAGCGCGGCGTACTCCGGCCCCTCCACGGGGAGCCGGCCGCACAGCATCTCGTAGAGCACGACGCCGGTGGCCCACACGTCCGTGCGCCCATCCACCTCTTCGCCGCGGGCCTGCTCGGGAGAGAAGAACAGGTACTTGCCCTTCACCACGCCCGGGGCGGTGTCGAAGTTGCGCTGCATGCGGGCCTTGGCGATGCCGAAGTCCACCAGCTTGACCTGGCCCTCGTAGCTGACGAGCACGTTGTCCGGGGAGATGTCCCGGTGGACGATGCCCAGGGGCTTGCCGCTGTCATCCGTCCGGGTATGGGCGTAGTGCAGGCCCCGGCACATCTCCAGGGCGATGAAGGTCGCCAGCGGGACGGGCAGTGCGGTGAGCCCCGACAGGCGTGCGCGCTTGATGATGCGGTGGAGCGGCTGGCCGTCCACATACTCCATGGCCAGGAAGTACTCGCCGTCCAGCTCTCCGAAGTCATGCACCTGGGCGATGTTGCCGTGCGAGAGCGTGGCGGAGATGCGCGCCTCGCTGATGAACATGGAGATGAAGGCGTCGTCGGTGCCGTACTCGGGGAGGATGCGCTTGATGAGGACGGGCTTGGTGATGCCCGCGGCCGCCAGGAGCCGGGCCCTCCAGGTCTCGGCCATGCCACCATGGCCGAGCCGGGACACCAGCTCGTAGCGGCCGAAGCGATCTCCGGGTCGAAGCGACATTCGGCGCCCATCCTACCCATCACGGCAGGCGACTTCCCAGCAGCACCGGGGAGCGGGAGGCATGAGGGGAAAGCACGGGAGCCACGCGCTCCGCCGGCACTCCGCGGGAGGGTTCGTCCAATTCGAGACGTTGCAAGGAGCCCAGGGGGGAAGCCCCATTCGACTTGGCGGGGGGCTTGGGCTATAGGCCGAGACTTCGCTGATCGAGCGACTGGCCAGCGACCCAACGCTTGCCTGAAATGGAAAGAAGTCAGTCATGGCAAGCGGCACTGTGAAGTGGTTCAACGACGCGAAGGGTTTCGGCTTCATCACCCAGGACAACGGCGGTCCTGACGTGTTCTGCCACCACACGGCCATCCAGAGCGATGGGTTCCGCAGCCTGGCCGAGGGCCAGAAGGTGGAGTTCGAAGTGAAGAAGGGGCCCAAGGGGCTCCAGGCCGAGAACGTCCGCCCGGTCAGCTGATCCCCGGACAGAAGCGATCACCCTCGGCCCGGTCTCTCTGGAGGCCGGGCTTTCTTCTGTCTCCAGACAGGCTCTTACTGACCGCGAGGTCCTAGGACGGCTCCCATTCCACTCAAAATCAGTCCCGAGTTGCAGCGGCGCATCACCGAGGCGAAGGATCTTCTCGCGGTCGCGGAGAAGGAGCTGGAAACGGCGCTCAACGATCTCGACGTCGCGGAGCGCGCGGACAAGAAGATGATCAGCCACCGGCTCGAGCGCGCCTTCGAGAAGCTCGCCACGGGGAGGCGCCAACTGGACGCCATCCTGGTGGAAGACGAGTGAGGTTGATGCTCACCTCTCCGCCAGGAGGTGCGGTGGCATGAAGATCTGGGTCGACGCGGATGCATGTCCGGGGCCTGTGCGGGACATCCTCCTGCGCGCCTCGCAGCGCTTGCGGATCCCCACCGTCTTCGTGGCCAACAAGCGGCTGACGCTGCCCCGCTCGGAGCTCGTCTCCACGGTGCAGGTGGGCGCGGGGCTGGATGTGGCGGACAGTCACATCGCCTCCTCGGCGCAAGCGGGGGACCTGGCCGTCACGCAGGACATCCCCCTCGCGGCGCTGCTGGTGCCCAAGGGGGTGGTGGTGCTGGATCCCCGGGGAGAGCTGTTCAGCGAGGAGAACATCTCCGAGCGCCTCTCCGTGCGGAACTTCATGCAGGAGCTGCGCGACAGCGGCGTGATGACGGGCGGCCCGGGCAGCTTCTCCGCGCAGGACCGCCAGCAGTTCGCCGCCAGCCTGGACCGCGAGCTCACCCGGCTGCTCAAGACGCGGTGAGGCGAGCGCGGTAGCATGCCGCGCCTTTTTTCCGCGAGAGCCCACACCATGAGCGCCCGTTACAACCTGCTGTCGCCCGAGCTGAAGACGAACCCCTATCCGGCCTATGCGGAGATGCGCCGCCAGGCGCCCGTGTGCCAGGTGGATCCGGGCGGGATGTGGGCCGTGTCGCGCTACGAAGACGTGATGCACGTGCTGAAGAACCCGCAGCTGTTCTCCTCGCGCGGCTTCGGGGTGGCGACCAATCCGCCCTGGCTCGGGGGCAACCCGTTCTCCGAGTCGATGATCACCCTGGATCCTCCGCAGCACGGCCGGCTGAGGGCGCTGGTGAGCCGGGCCTTCGGAGCCCCCGCCATGGCCCGCCTGGAGCCGCGCGTGCGGGCCTTCGCCGAGCAGGCCGTGGCCGAGCTGCCGTTGGGCCAGCCCGTGGACCTCATGCCGCCGTACGCCCTGCGCATCTCGGCCAGCGTCATCGGGGAGATGCTGGGGATGGATCCCGCGCTGCACTCCCGGCTCAAGCGGTGGGCGGACCTCATCACGGGGGGGGTGACCACCGTCCGCCCGGACGAGCATGATCGGAAGCAGCTGGCGCGCGATGCGGTGGCGGACCTGAGGCGCTACTTCGGCGAGCTGCTGGACAGGCGCCGGAGCGAGCCTGGGGACGACATGGTGAGCGACCTGCTGCGGGCCCGGGTGGACGGAGCGGCCCTGACGCAGGACGAGCTGATCGCGTTCCTCTCGCTGCTGCTGGTGGGAGGAATTGAGACGGTGGTGCACGTGCTGGGCTCCTCGCTGGTGGTGTTGCTGGAGCAGCCGGAGCTGATGGCGCGGCTGCGCGCGGACCGCTCGCTCATCCCGGCGTTCCTCGAGGAGGTGCTGCGCTACGAGCCGCCCGCGCAGTCGGCACCCCGGATGACCACCGCGGAGGTGGAGCTGGGAGGCGTGCTCCTGCCCAAGGGCGCGCCGGTGCTCGCGCTGCTGGGCTCGGCCTGCCACGACGAGGCCTACGCCCGGGACGGCGACCGCTTCGACATGGACCGGCCGGGACAGCAGAACATGCCCTTCGGCCACGGCGCGCACTTCTGCCTGGGCGCGCAGCTGGCGCGGCTGGAGGCGCGGCTGGCGCTGGAGACGTTCTTGAACCGGGTGGGCCGGCTGGAGCGGGGGCCCGAGCCGATGACGTGGCACCGCACGCTGGTGGTGCGGGGGCCCGGCTCGCTCCCGGTGGTGCTGCACCCGGCCTGAGCCAAGGGTGCAAGTACGTCCAGAGCCACACCCTGGGCTCCCCGAGACAGCCCAGGTCCGTGCCTCAAAAAACCACCGGCGCGGCCACCAGGACTGGCAGCCGCGCCGGCGTGTGAGAGACAGGAGTGCTCGGGACTACTGGCCGTAGCTCACGGTGTAGGTGACGCCGGAGTAGGCCGTGTAGCCCTTGATCAGGACGTAGTACGTGCCCTGCTTCGCCCCATTGATGGTGCACAGCTCATCGCTGGTCGCGCCCGCGGAGCGGCAGTCGTAGGTGGTGGTGGTCGGCGCGCTGCCGAACCGCACGTACAGGTCGGAGTCACCCGAGCCGCCGGCGAGCTGGAACCGCATCGCCGTCGCGCCGGTGGGCGTGACGTAGCTGTAGCTCGTGCTGCTGTTGCGGGCGCCCGACAGGTTGCTGATGGTGGTGATCACGGTGTAGCTCGGCGGAGCAGCCACGCCCACCGCGGTCCAGGCCTCGTTCACCGCGGCGGCGGCGGTCGAGCCGTAGAGGTCGGCGGCGGCCTGGGCGGTGGCGCCGCGCGCATCGCCGAAGGTGCTGCCCGGCGTCAGGTAGACGGTGTTGGCGCGGTAGAAGATGGCCGAGGCCATCTCGATGCTGGTGTACGGGTTGGAGTTCAGCGCCGGCACCACGTTGGTCGTCTTGCCGCGCGGGTGGGTGCCGCCAGCGGTCATCAGGTAGAAGGCCAGGTTGGCGATACCCGAGTTCGTGTGCACGCCGCCGTTGTCCGAGGTGCCCGTGTAGCGCGTCGGGTAGTAGTCGTAGTCACCCGCCAGCGCCGGGTCGTTCATGTAGCGCAGCGCATCGCCCGCGGTGGCCGGCGTCCAGCACTCCTCGCCGACCTTCCAGGTGTTCGCGCTGACCGCGCCATCCCGGTAGGCCTCGATGGAGGCGCCGAAGATGTCGGACATGGCCTCGTTCAGGGCGCCCGACTCGTTCGAGTAGGTGAGGTTCGAGGAGGTGTTGGTCACGGCGTGGGTCAGCTCATGGCCCACCACGTCGAGCACCGTCAGCGGCGAGGACTGCGTGCCGTCGCCATCGCCATAGACCATCTGCGTGCCGTCCCAGTACGCGTTCACGTAGTTGCGGCTGTAGTGGGCGGTCGAGATGATGGTGGCGCCGGCGGCGTTGTAGCTGTCGCGCCCGAACCGCGCGAAATAGAAGTCGTACGTGAAGCCCGCGTTGTCGTGGGCCTGGTTCAGCACCGCGTCGCTCACGGGCGCCTGCCCCTCGGAGCGCACCAGCGTCCCGGGCAGCGTCGTCCGGTTGCCGGCCGTGTACGTCTTCCGGTTGCGCGTGCTCTGGAGGTTGTTGAACTGCTGGACGAGCTCACCCGACTGCGCGTCGATGAAGAGGTTGGGCAGCTCGCGCTCGCCCTGGGCATTGACGGTGTCGAGCTGCACGCGCCACGTCAGGCGGCCGACCTTGCCGTCGACGAGGATCTGCAGGTCCGCCTTCGGCGTGGCCAGGCTGGTGGAGCCCTTCAGCTGGCCCTCGGCCAGCGAGATGGCCTCGGCCGCCCGGAGCTTGGCCGTGGTGTCGACCTTGATGTCGCGCACGAGCTTGTCGGTGATCGACTCGATGGCGCCGTACTTGTCCAGGTGGAGGATGGCCTCGGCCCCGAACACAGGCACGCCGTTGATGCTCTGCTCCAGGCGCTCATGGCCCTTGCCCAGCATGTCCACCAGGCCGCGCTTGAATGACACGTCGCCCGCGCCGCGGAGGATCTCGGGGTTCTGCGCCTTCAGCTGACGCAGGCCCTGGCCGCTGGCCAGCCCGGCCGCCGGCGCGCTCTGGGAAGCCAGGCTGCTGTCCTGTGCCTGCAGGGCGGACTCGGCATCCACGTTGTCGACGCCACAAGCGGTCCCCAGGAGCAGAGGGAGGACAGGAAGAAAACGACGAATACGCATGGTGGACTTCCTCCGGGCTTGACGAAGAATCAAGCACTTCCCTGGTTTCCCATAATGTGGGGAGCACAGTCAATGCGGAAATTTACATTAATAATGGAATACATGAGAACACCTTGCCTTGCCCTGGAGCAGATCCAGGGGCGAGGTACGCCAGGGCGACGGGGAAGGAGAGGGGGGGCGGGCTCGGGGCCGCTCAGGGGCTTCCGGCGGGAGCGTGCGCGGGGCCGTGGGCGTCGGCCGCTTCGTGGTGGTGCTCGTCGAACGGGAGCGCGCCCGAGAGCACCTGCTCGGCGCGGGGCTTGTCGAGCTCGCGCGTCCACGCGCCGATGAGCACGGTGGCCACGGCGTTGCCGGCGAAGTTCGTCAGGGCGCGGGCCTCGGACATGAAGCGGTCGATGCCGATGATGAACCCGACGCCGTCCACGAGGTCCGGCCGGTGCGACTGCAGGCCACCGGCGAGGGTGGCGATCCCCGCCCCCGTCACCCCGGCGGCGCCCTTCGAGGCGATGATCATGAACACCAGCAGGGAGATCTGCTCGCTGAGCACCAGCGGCTTGCCGAGCGCCTCGGCGATGAACAGCGACGCCATGGTGAGGTAGATGGCCGTGCCGTCGAGGTTGAACGAGTAGCCGGTGGGGACGACGACGCCCACGACGGGCCGCGAGACGCCGAGGTGCTCCATCTTCGCGATCAGCCGGGGCAGGGCGGTCTCCGAGGACGACGTGGAGAGGATGAGCAGGAACTCGCGGCCCAGGTAGCGCAGCAGCCGGAAGACGGAGAGGCCCGTTGCCACCTTCAGCACCGTGCCCAGCACGGCGAAGACGAAGATGAAGCACGTGGCGTAGAAGCCCAACATGATGACCGCGAGGCTCTTGAGCGCGTCGATGCCCGTCGCGCCGACGACGGCGGCCATGGCGCCGAACGCGCCGATGGGGGCCGCCCACATGATCATCGACAGCACCTTGAAGACCAGGCGCTGGAAGTGGCCGATCGTGCGCAGGATGGGGAGGCCGGCCTCGCCCATGCTCTGCACCGCGAAGCCGACGAGCAGCGCCACGAGCAGCGCCTGGAGCACCTCGCCGGAGGTGAGCGGGGACACGAGCGTCGAGGGGATGATGCCGAGGACGAAGTCCGCCGTCCCCTTGGCCTCGATGGGCCCCGCCTTGGCGGCCGCGCCGCGCAGGGCCTCGGTGAGGTGCAGCTGCGAGCCGGGGTGGAGCAGGTTGCCCACGATGAGGCCAATGGCCAGCGCGAACGTGGACATGGTCACGAAGTAGCCCAGCGCGAGCCCGCCGACGTGCCCCACCTTCGCCGCCTGCCGCACCGAGCCCACGCCGAGCACGATGGTGCAGAAGATGATGGGGCTGATCATCATCTTCACGAGGCCGACGAAGCCGGAGCCGAGCGGCTTGAGGGACTTGGCGAACTCAGGCGCGGCGAGCCCGACGATCACTCCCAGGACGGCGGCCACGATGACGGCCGCGTACAGGTGGTGCGACTTGAGCCAGCGCTTCCCTTGCGGCGCTTGCGCGGGCACTCCTGGAGCCCCGGGCCCGCTGCTGATCTCGCTCCCCATCACGTCCCCTCGCGTTGGTGCGGGCGCCACCATACCTCCAGGCCCGGCTGAAGAGCAGAGAGGGGAGCGCGGGCCTGCTTGACAGAAGGGGTGGGCGGGGCGGGAAAACCGGGATAGAGGTAGGGGATGCTGTCTTATCCCATGCCCCTGAGCGTGGCGCCGATGATGGACTGGACGGACCGGAACTGCCGGTTCTTCCACCGCCAGATCAGCCAGCACACGCTGCTCTACACGGAGATGCTGACCACCGGTGCCGTCATCCACGGCGACCGGGAGCGGCTCCTGGGCTTCTCGCCCGCGGAGCATCCGGTGGCCATCCAGCTGGGAGGCTCGGAGCCCGATCAGCTCGCCAAGGCCGCGCGCATCGCCGAGGAGTGGGGCTACGACGAGATCAACCTCAACTGTGGCTGCCCGAGCGATCGCGTGCAGTCGGGCCGCTTCGGCGCGTGCCTGATGGCCGAGCCCGAGCTCGTCGCGCGGCTGGTCGCGGCGATGCGTGAGGTGGTGCGCATCCCGGTCACGGTGAAGTCGCGGCTGGCCATCGACGAGCTGGAGGAGTGGCCGACGATCGAGAACTTCGTGAAGCACGTGTCGGCGGCGGGCTGCCAGCGCTTCATCGTGCACGCGCGCAAGGCGTGGTTGCAGGGGCTGAGCCCCAAGGAGAACCGAGACGTCCCTCCGCTGCGCTACGAGCTGGTGCACCGGCTCAAGGCGGAGTTCCCGCACCTCGACATCAGCCTGAACGGGGGCGTGAAGAGCCTGGACGCCGCCGCCGAGCACCTGCGGCAGGTGGATGGGGTGATGATCGGCCGCGCGGCCTACGAGAACCCGTACCTCCTGGCCGAGGCGGACCAGCGCTTCTTCGGGGCCACGGCGCCGCCGCGCGAGCGCCATGCGGTGGTGGAGGCGATGCTTCCTTATATCGAGGAGCGCCTGAAGCAGGGGGCGCCGCTCAGCGCCATCACCCGGCACATGTTGGGGCTGTTCCAGGGGCTGCCCGGTGCGCGGGCCTGGCGCCGGTATCTGAGCGAGAACGTCCACAAGCCCGGCGCGGGTCCGGAGGTGGTCTCCGCCGCGCTCGCGCTGGTGCGGCGGAATGTCCCGGCGGAGGTCGCGGCCTAGGAGAACAGCTCGAGCAGGTCCTCGCGGGTGATGGCCGTCGCGGCCGCCGCCTCGCTCAGGGCTGCCTCGAAGAGCGCGCGCTTCTTCTCCTGCAGCCCGAGGATCCGCTCCTCCACCGTCCCCTGCGCCACCAGCCGGTACACCATCACCGGCCGCTCCTGGCCGATGCGGTGGGCCCGGTCCGCCGCCTGCGCCTCCACCTGCGGGTTCCACCACGGATCCATCAGGAACACGTGGTCCGCCGCCGTGAGGTTCAAGCCGGTTCCGCCCGCCTTCAGCGACATCAGCATCACCGGCGCGCCCTCGGCGGACTGGAAGCGGGCCGTCACCTCGCCGCGATTCGGCGTCGAGCCATCCAGGCGCTCGAAGGTGATCCCCGCGCCCTTGAGCGGCGTCTCGATCAGATCGAGCAGCGAGGTCCACTGTGAGAACACCAGCGCCTTGTGGCCCTCCGAGACCGCGGTGCTGAGCGCCTCCACGAGCGTCTGCACCTTCGATGACGTGTTGGCCTGCTGGCCGGGCACGAGCGCCGGGTGGCAGGCCGCCTGACGCAGCCGGAGCAGGGCCTCCAGCGCCTTGATGACGCTGCCCCCCTCGTTGAGCAGGGCGACCACCTCCTTGCGCGTCGCCGCCATGATCGCGTCGTAGACCGAGCGCTCCCGCTCATCCAGCGACACGTGCATCACGGACTCGGTGCGCGGCGGCAGCTCGGGCGCCACGTCCCGCTTGAGCCTCCGGAGGACGAAGGGCCGGATGCGCCGGCGCAGCCGGTCCGCGGCCTCCTTCTGCCCGTCGGCGATCGGCCGGGCCACCCGATCCTCGAACTGCCGGCGCCCTCCGAGCAGCCCCGGGTTCGTGTAGTGCATCAGGCTCCAGAGCTCCTCCAGCCGGTTCTCCATCGGCGTGCCGCTCAGCGCCAGCCGGAAGTTCGCCTGGAGCCCGAACGCCGCGCGCGCCACCTGGCTGTCCGGGTTCTTGATGGCCTGGGCCTCGTCCAGCACCACGGCATCCCACGTGCGCCCCGAGAGCACGGCCGCATCCAGCCGCATGATGGCGTAGGTGGTGAGCGTCACATCGGCGGCCTCGTCCAGCGTGCGGCCGGGCCCATGGTAGGTGCAGACCTTGAGCGACGGGCGGAACCGCTTCAGCTCCGCGGCCCAGTTCGGCAGCACGCTGGTGGGGCACACGACGAGCGAGCGGGGGCCCAGCACGCAGATCGTCTGCAGCGTCTTCCCGAGGCCCATGTCGTCCGCGAGGATTCCTCCCAGCCCCGCGGACCGGAGGAAGCCCAGCCAGCTCACGCCCTGCTGCTGGTAGTGGCGCAGCGTCGCGGTGAGATCGCCCGGCAGAGACGGCGGCGGGAGCTTCTCGAAGCCCTCGATCATCGGCGCCAGCTTGTCGAGCCCCGGCGGAGGCGGCTGCTCCAGCGTCTCGCACAGCGCGCTCAGCTCGGGCAGCGCGTGGTTGGAGACCTTGCCATCCGCCTGCCGCGCGGCCAGCAGGTCCGCGACACGCTGGCCATTCTTGTCCAGCCACGCCCGAGGCAGCGGCGCCCAGCCTCCGCTCTCCAACGGAACGAGCCCCAGCCCCTCCGACCACGCCCGGATGACCGCCGCCGCGTCCACCGTCTGCGGCCCGCCCTTGCCACCCTCCACCTGGAACTCGAGCGTGAAGCGCACCTCGGGGATGCCGGCCCCGGTGGCACCGGCGTCCACCTTGAGCAGAGGCCGGAGCCGGACGTCCGGGCTCACGAGGCCCGCCGCGTCTCCCGTGAGGTCCCCGCGCCAGCGCCGGAGCTTGTCCGCCCAGCGCACCATCTCCTGGCCCGCCACCGTCAGCCGCCGGCCGGGGACCAGGTTCAGCTCGTCCCGGAGCTGGTGCACGAGCCGCTGCTCCGCCGCCTCGTCGCGCAGCGGCACGGCCCCACGCAGGTACACCATGCGGCCGTTGTCGATCCGCACCGACGGCGGCGCCCCATAGACGAGCGTGGGCAACACGGACAGCCCCGCCTCCAGCTGCTGGAGCTCCAGCTGCACGCGCGGCTTCAGCTCGCGATCGATGGGCGGCAGCCGCTTGCTGCGGACCTCGATGGGAAGGCGGCGGGCCAGCTCCGGGAGCACCTTCGCGGCCACCTCTCCGAGCTGCTCGGCCCCATAGGTGCGGACGAGCGGGAGGTGCTGGAGCCACGGGCCCGTCATCGATGTCTCACCCAGGCGGGCGAGCGCATCGCCGAGCAGGACGACTCCCGGGCTGAGGACCTCCACGACACGGGGATCTCGCGTCACCGTCACGACCAGCTGCGCGCCCCGGTCCTCCACGAGCGCCCGGGGGACGACGGCCTCGTCCGACACGGCGACGGGCCGCCCATCGAGCAGCACGTTGCGCGCCGGCTGGAGCGCCGTGAGGAGCGCGTCCAGCTTCTCGGGAGAGAGCGCCCCGCGCGTGCGGCGCTCCAGGAGGCGATCCGTGACAAGGTCCGACTGCTCCAGTTGCAGCGTCGCGGCCTGGGCGGGCTGGGCCATCAGCGAGGCGAGGCTCCCCTCCAGGGGCTCCTCCTTCCCCTCCGCGTGGGCCAGCGTGCGGTGCAGCTCCAGTCCGCCTGGCACTCGCGTGAAGTGGTACACCACGCGGGACCAGCGGCTCGAGGTCGTCACCAGCGGGGTGTCCTGGGTCTCCGCCTGCTGGAGGGAGATGGCCGCCGCCACCACGTGCTCGCACGGGTCCACGCGGCCGGGACAGTCGCACTCCCAGGCCTCGTCGCCCGGGTACAGGACGACCGTGAGGGGGACCGAGCGCCCTGCGGCTCGCACCCGCAGCTCGATCTCACTCGCGGTGCGGGACTGGAGCGCGACGGCTCCCGAGCGCGCGAGGTTCACCCCTTGGGACCAGATGCCGGGGCGGGCTTCCTTCCGAACGGCTTCGAGCAGTTGAGCGGTCGCGGACATGGGACAGGCGTTCCCTACGCTGCGCGGGTGCGCCGCGCAATGCCGATGCGCGCGAGCATGCGTACGGTTCTGGACGATCCTGGGAACCCTGGGAACGGACCTCGCGGGGCCGGTCTCCGTGGCTGCCTGCCCTCCCCCCGGCGGGGCAACCCGGCCCTCTGGCGGCTCCGAAAGGAGCCCCCAGCTTGTGAGGCCAGAGGAGGATCGGCATGAACGATCTGCAAGTGGCGAAGGGATTGGGTGTCTTCAGCGTGGCCCTGGGGCTGACCCAGCTCGCGGCCCCCAACTGGGTGGGGCTGGCGACGGGGACCGGGGTGCACCCCACCTTGACGCGGATGTGTGGGGCGCGGGAGCTGGCCTCGGGGATCGGCGTGCTCTCGGGCCGCAAGCCTACCGCAGCGCTCTGGGCGCGTGTCGCCGGTGATGTCATCGACATCGGCCTAGCCGGGGCGGCGCTGGTGAAGAGCCCGCGGCGCGGGCGGCTGGCCCTGGTGCTGGGCGCGGTGCTGGGCGTCAGCCTGTTGGACCTCCTCTACGCGCGGCGCCTGCGGGGCGCGTAGGGCCCGGGCTCAGCGCTGAGGAGGCTCGGCTGTCGTGGACGCGGCGGCCGGGCCGCGCTTCTTGGGGAGGATGGAGCGGCGGGGGCCTCGGAGGGCGATGCCCAGCAGGAAGGCCCCGGGCAGGAGCATCCCGAGCCCCTGGGTGAGGTTGGGAGGCGGATGGACCACCATGCCGAGCACCAGCGCGGCGAAGAGCAGCCCACAGACCACACGCAGGATGAGCGAGTTCACGGGAGAGACTCTACTTCACGGGCCGGGGCCCTGGCCCAGTGCAGGCGGGCTGGAGCCTGGGGAGCCGAGGACCTTGCCGAGCCTGAACTCAGGCCGCCACGGGGAGCTGCTCCAGCCCGTGGATGAGCAGGCCGGTCCGCCACCGGAGCGTGGAGGGGGCCACGGCCAGACGCAGGCGGGGCAGGCGCTCCAGCAGGAGGTTGATGGCGGTCATGGCCTCGAGCCGCGCCAGGGGCGCCCCCAGGCAGAAGTGGATGCCGGAGCCAAACGACAGGTGGCGGTTGGGCGTGCGGGTGACGGTGAAGCGCTCGGGCTCGGTGAACTGCTCGGGGTCGTGGTTCGCTGACAGCAGCGAGGCCATGATCATCTCCCCCGCGGGGATGGTCTGCCCGAGGAACTCGGTGTCCTGGAGCGCGAAGCGACTGGTGGTGTGCCGCACCGGCCCGCAGTAGCGCAGCATCTCCTCCACCGCGGACTCGATGAGCGCCGGCTCCGCACGCAGCCGCTCGAGCTGGTCCGGGTGCCGGAGCAGCGCCCACACCCCGTTGGTGATGAGGTTCACCGTCGTCTCGTGCCCCGCCACCATCAGCAGGAACACCATGCTCGTCAGCTCCACGGCGGTGAGCCGCTCGCCTTGCTCCTCGGCGGAGAGCAGGGCGCTGGTGAGATCGTCCCGCGGCTCGGCGCGGCGCCGGGCCAGGAAGCCCTGGAAGTACTGCTGGAGCTGGACGGCCGTCTTCCTCAGAGGCTCGAGGTTGTTGCTCCTCGGCGGGGAGAGCAGGGTGGTGGTCCACTCGCGGAACCGGGGCTGATCCTCGGCGGGCACTCCCAGCAGCTCGGCGATCACCGTGATGGGGAGCGGGAAGGCGAACGCCTCCAGGAGATCCACGCTCCCGCCCGGCGGGAACGCCTCCAGCAGCCGCTGGGAGATGGCGGTGATGCGCGGGCGCAGGGCCTCCACGCGGCGCGCGGTGAAGGCCTGGGACACCAGGGCGCGCAGCCGCGAGTGGACGGGCGGATCCGAGTTCAGCATGTGCTTGTCGATCTGCCCGATCTCCTCCACCCGGAAGTAGCGGAGCCGGTCCTCGTCGGCCAGCTTGTACCGGTCCTTGGTGAAGCGAGTGTCCCGCAGCAGCTCCTGAGTGTCCTTGTAGCGGCTGACGATCCACATGGGGACGTGCTGCGTGGGGCTGAGGACCCGCGCGACGGGGGCCTCCTGCCGCATCCGCGCGCAGAGAGACAGCGGATCGACCCGGGCCTCGGGGGACCACAGGTCGAAGCGATGCACCGGCGGGCTCAAGCGGGGTTCTCCAGGAGAGGGCGCACTCAGGCGGAGAGTAGCGCCTCAGCCGCCATACGGGGTGGAGAACTCCCGATGGCGAGCCGCTCGTCATAGGCCTGGCGGGCCTTCTCCAGCGCCAGCAGCATGACCGGTGATCAGACGGGCAGCCGGGAAGCCCGGTCAAGCGCGGCGCAGGGCTTCTGGGCCCTCGAGCCTAGAAGTGGCCGGCGCGGGCCTCATCGAAGGACACCCGGTGCTTCATGTAGAGGGTGTCCAGCATGTGGTTGCTGATCACGTTGAGGTTGCCGTCCGTGAAGCGGTGCACCACCGCGCCCTTGCCTGCGTCCTTCAGGAACTGGAGCGGATCCACGCTGCCGCCCAGGCCCGTGAGCGTGGGCACCAGGTCCGCGTTGTTGACGTAGTGCACGTACTGGGGCCCGTCCGGGTACTTCGTCGAGGCGGCCCCGAAGGTCTCCACCTTGAGGTGGCTCATCAGGCCTTCCACCTGGGCCTTGGACATCCCGTCCTCGATGCGCAGCCGCTTCTCCACGTCGAAGAGGGCGCGCGCGGTGATGAGGCCGCCCTGGCTGTAGCCCATCAGGTGCACGTCCCGGCCGGCCTTCAGCTCCGAGTAGACGGTGTCCGCCAGCGTGTCCACGGCGGGGTTGGTGCCCTTGTCGAGCTTGTCCGTCACGCACTGGGCCAGGTCCGTCGTCAGGCCCTGGGTGGAGTTGTGGATGCCCACCACCTTGGCGCCCGAGGTCTCCGCGATGGACTGCATCTCCTTCAGCTGGCCATCCAGCGGCGTCATGATGCCGTTGACGTAGAGGATGGTCTCCGAGGGGTTCGGGTTGTTCTTCGGGGTGACGCCGGGGATCTGGCTCAGCGGGGTGCTGGGCGGGAACGTCTGGCCCTGCGTCCCGACGAACTTCCCGTCATGCATGCGGTCCGGCTTGGCATCGCTGCCGAAGAGCCGCTTCAGCTCGTTCAGGTGCGAGGCCTCGAAGACATCCAGGCCCATCTTCACGAAGCGCGGCACATCGGCGATGCCGTCCTTGGCCAGGTCCACCAGCTTCCCCAGTGGATTCAGGGACTTGGACTCGGTGGTGGCACGGGAGGTGGTGGTGCTGGCCGGGCTGAACGCGCTCTGGTTGCGGTGGATGGAAGTCATGGGAGGGCTCCTGCGGACCTGAAAATTGATGCGTTGCTTCATTATCCCACATGGTGGGGAAAAGTTGCGTACCCAAGTCCCACATGGTGGGGAAAGGTCGTCTGCAGCAGGCCTGGCGGGAGCGCGCCGGGCAAACCTGTCAGACAAGTAGACAGGTCTGGCCAGAGCGCGCCCGGAGGTTCTGGGGTGACGCGGGGGTGGGGACTCCCTATGGGAGCCGGTGGTACAGCGGGAGGTTGGCGGGGGCGGGGTAGAGCGAGAACCAGCCGGCGTAGCCGACATCCGAGCTGCTGAGGATGGCCTCGGGGGTCTTGTCTCCGGAGCTGGTGAGCTGAGCTGGACCGAGCCGGCCGAACTCCCCCGCCTTGAGGGCGAGCCACAGGTTCCCCGACTCATCGAAGACGATCCCGTCCGGGAGCGCGGTGACGGTGAGGCCGACCTGCACCGAGGGGGTGAGGATGAGGTTCCCTGAGCCCTGCTGGTCGGCGGGCGTGAGGCGGGCGAGGGTGCCGTTGAAGTTCACCCACAGGTTGCCCGCCGCGTCGAACGCAATGCCCGAGGGCGCGCTGAGGGTACCGATGACCGGCGGGGGTGTCCTCGCCTCGAGGATGAGGTCCGGAGCCGCGGTGGACGAGGCCGTAAGGCGGCTCGCGTTGTAGCGGGCCACCCGGCTCTCACCCAGGAAGGCGACCCACAGGTTGCCGGCCTTGTCGAACGCCAGGCCCAAGGGGCCATTGAGCCCGGTGAGCTCGACGCCGGGCACGGGGCTGCCGCTGGCGGCGAGCTGGTCCGGGGTGTAGCGGACGATCTTGTCGTTGAAGCCCACCGACACCCAGAGGTTCCCGCCCGGGTCGAAGGCCAGCGCGCGGGCCCGGGGGAAGCCGCCCTCCAGGGGCCCGCCCTTCAAGGTGAGGTCCGCGGCCTTCTGGCCCGAGCTGCCCAACGAGCCTGCGGGGAGCCGGAGCACCGGAGCATCCACGGTCGTGTTGCCGACCACCCACAGGTTGCCCTCGCGGTCGAACGCGGAGCCCTCCGAGCCGCCGGTGGTGGCCGCCACCGTGGCTGCGGGGCTGCCGCTGGTGCTCAGCAGGTCCGCGGCGAACCCGAGCAGGGGCGCTGTCCCGCCCGAGCCGTTGCTCGTCCACAGCTTCCCGCTGCTGGGGATGGGCGCGTAGGCGACGGCGACCTCGACCGTCTTCCCCTCGCGCACGCAGACCGGGTTGGGGGAGGGCTCCGCGCGGTACGCCGTCCGTACCAGCGGGTGGCTCACGGCGACGATCTGAGGGGTGAGGGTGTAGCTCCCGGCCGCCAGGCTGAGGGCCTGCGAGCTGGTGAGGGTCTGGGTGCCTCCTCGGCCCTGGACCGACACGCCCCCGGCTGTGGAGCCCGGTAGACCCGTGACGTTCACCTGGAGGGTTCCGGCGCCTCCTTCTTCAGCACACTCCGAGTCATCCGAGCCGCATGCAGCAAAGCACAGCGTGGAACCAACAAGGCCCAGAAGCCAGAGTCTGCGCATGACACCTCCAGTGGATGTGGAGGGGACAGTCGACGCGCAGGAGCACCGCACGTCAATGGCGGGGAACCTTATGTTGGACGCTCTGCGTCAAAGATCCTGGGTGTATGCGCCCGAGGGGCCAGCAGCAAGGCGGGGGGCTGTCCCCACCCGGGCCGAGCCGTCCAGCTTCAGGTGGCCGAGTGTTTGCCACGCAATCTACCTACAGGGTATTCAGTCTGCTCTGGCCCATAAGGGGGGCACATGAGCATCCTCATCAAGAACGGTCGCATCGTCACCGCCGTAGATGACTACCTGGCGGACGTGTTCATCGAGGGCGAGAAGATCACCCTCATCGGCAAGGATCTGAAGGTCCAGGCGGATAAGGTGATCGACGCCTCGGGCCGGCTGGTCCTCCCGGGCGGCATCGATCCCCACACGCACTTCGACATGCCCTTCGGAGGCACCACCTCGGCGGATGACTTCGCCAGCGGGACGAAGGCGGCGGCGTTCGGTGGCACCACCACCATCATCGACTTCGCCATCCAGTCCAAGGGCGAGTCCACGCTGAAGGGGCTGGACGCCTGGCACGACAAGGCCAGCGGCAAGGCCACCATCGACTACGGCTTCCACATGATCATCACCGACATGCCGGACGAGCGGCTGCCGGAGATGCGCAGGCTGGTGGACGAGGGCATCACCTCGTACAAGCTCTTCATGGCGTACCCCGGCGTCCTCTATGTGGATGACGGGACGCTGTACCGCACGTTCCGGCAGGCGGGAGAGAACGGCACCCGCATCTGCATGCACGCCGAGAACGGCATCGTCATCGACGAGATCATCAAGGGCGCGGTGAAGGACGGGAAGACGGCGCCCAAGTGGCACGCGCTCACCCGGCCCACGCGCATGGAGGCCGAGGGCGTGCACCGCGCCATCGCCATCGCCGAGGTGGCCAAGGTCCCGCTGTACATCGTCCACCTGTCCAGCTCGGACGCGCTGGAGCAGGTGAAGATCGGCCGGGCGCGCGGCGTGGACGTGGTGGCCGAGACGTGCCCCCAGTACCTCTTCCTGGACCAGAGCTACTACGAGCGCGAGGGCTTCGAGGGCGCCAAGTGGGTGATGACGCCCGCCCTGCGTGAGAAGTGGAACCAGGACGTGCTGTGGCAGGGCCTGAAGTTCAGAGATCTCGAGACGATCGCCACGGACCACTGCCCGTTCTGCTTCAAGGACCAGAAGGAGCTGGGCAAGGAGTCCTTCACCAAGATTCCGAACGGGGCGCCGGGCGTGGAGAACCGGATGAGCCTCGTCTACAACGGCGGCGTGGTGCCCGGGCGCATCAGCCTGAACCGCTTCGTGGAGCTGACCTCCACGGCGGCGGCCAAGGCGTTCGGGCTCTTCCCGAAGAAGGGCACCATCGCCGTGGGCTCGGACGCGGACATCGTCATCTTCGATCCGGAGCGCAAGGAGACCATCAGCGTGAACAACCCGCACACCCACCACATGAAGGTGGACTACAGCGCCTACGAGGGCTTCCAGGTGCAGGGCTTCACGGAGACGGTGCTCTCGCGCGGGCGTGTCATCATCGAGAAGAACGAGCTGAAGACGGAGCGCGGCGGGCAGTTCATCAAGCGCGCCCCGCACGGCTCGCTGCTGCGCTGAGTGCTGTTCCCCACCCCTCTCTCACTACACCCCCAGAGCGTCACCCCAAGAGAATTTCATGGCACGTAAGGTCATCGGCGGGCTCATCCAGATGTCCAACCCCATCAACGACCCGTCGGCCTCCGTGCAGACGATCCGCGATGCGATGTTCGAGAAGCACCTGCCGCTCATCGAGGAGGCCGGCAAGCGCGGCACGCAGATCCTCTGTCTGCAGGAGGTCTTCAACGGGCCGTACTTCTGTCCCTCGCAGGACTCGAAGTGGTGTGACCTGGCGGAGCCCATCCCCAACAGCCCCACGGTGGAGAAGCTGAGCGCCTACGCCAAGAAGTACCAGATGGCGATGATCATCCCCATCTACGAGCGCGAGATGGCGGGCGTCTACTACAACACCGCCGCCGTGGTGGATGCGGACGGCACGTACCTGGGCAAGTACCGCAAGAACCACATCCCGCAGACGAACGGCTTCTGGGAGAAGTACTTCTTCAAGCCGGGCAACCTGGGCTACCCCACGTTCCAGACGCGCTACGCGAAGATCGGCGTGTACATCTGCTACGACCGGCACTTCCCCGAGGGCGCGCGCCTGCTGGGCCTGAACGGGGCGGAGATCGTCTTCAACCCGTCGGCCACGGTGGCGGGCCTGTCCCAGTACCTGTGGAAGCTGGAGCAGCCGGCGCACGCGGTGGCCAACGGCTACTTCATCGCCGCCAGCAACCGCGTGGGCACCGAGGCCCCGTGGAACATCGGCAGGTTCTACGGCACCAGCTACTTCTGCGATCCGCGCGGCGCCATGCTCGCGGTGGGCAGCGAGGACAAGGACGAGCTCGTCATGGCGGAGATGAACCTCGACATGATCGAGGAGGTGCGCCGCACCTGGCAGTTCTACCGGGATCGCCGCCCGGACACCTACGAGAACATGGTCAAGCAGCTCCCGTAGCTCAGGCGTCGAGGTACCTACCCCCATGAGAGTCATGCAACCCAAGCGCTTCGAGCTGCCTCCGGGCCGCGCGGAAGAGGGCTTCAAGGACAAGAAGCCCCTCTACACGCAGGGCGAGGCGGTGGCCGAGGCCAACCGCTGCCTGTATTGCGTGGACGCGCCCTGCATCAAGGCGTGCCCCACGGCCATCAACATCCCCGAGTTCATCCGGAAGATCGGCACGGGCAACCTGAAGGGCGCCGCGCGCACCATCCTCACCGCCAACATCCTGGGCCAGAGCTGCGCCCAGGTGTGTCCGGTCGAGGTGCTGTGCGCGGGCTCCTGCGTCTACACCGGCTGGGGCCGCGAGCCGATCCACATCGGCCGGCTGCAGCGCTACGCGGTGGAGAACACGCTCGCGAAGACGCCGGACCTGTTCCAGGCCAAGGCTCCCACCGGCAAGCGCATTGCCCTGGTGGGCTCCGGCCCCGCCTCCATCGCGGCGGCGGGCATGCTCGCGCTGGAGGGGCACACCTGCATCATCTATGAGCGCAAGGCCATCCCCGGCGGGCTCAACTCGCTGGGCATCGCCCCGTACAAGCTCAAGAGCCCCGAGGCACTCAAGGAGCTGGAGTGGGTGTTCTCCCTGGGCCGCATCGAGCTGCGCACGGGCGTGGAGGTGGTGGAGCAGGCGAAGGGGCCGGGCCAGGTGTCCACCTCGGAGCTGATTGCGTCCCATGACGCCGTGTTCCTCGGGCTGGGGCTCGGGGCGGACTCGAAGCTGGGCGTGCCCGGCGAGGAGGGCGACGGCGTCCTCGGCGCCACCCACCTCATCGAGCGCATCAAGACGGAGCCGGGGCTGACGCTCCAGGGCGTGAAGCGCGCCATGGTCGTCGGCGGCGGCAACACCGCGCTGGACATCGCCCACGAGCTGGCGCTGCTCGGCGTGGAGGTGGACATGGTGTACCGCCGCTCCGAGAAGGAGATGGGCGGCTATGTCCACGAGCTGGACGGCGCGCGGCTGGATGGCGTGCGGCTCGTGGAGAACCGCCAGCCGGTGGAGCTCGTCCGCAAGGACGGCAAGGTGGTGGGGGTGAAGCTGGCCACCACGCGCGACGGCAAGACCGTGCCGGGCACCGAGGAGCTGGTGCCGGTGGAGCTCGTCTGCATGGCCATTGGCCAGGAGCGCGCCACGGGCGTGGCTCGGGCCTTCCCGGGCGTGGAGCTGGACTCCCGCGGACGGGTGAAGGTGGACGCGGCCACGCACCGCACCGGCAACGCCAAGGTGTGGAGCGGTGGAGATTGCGTCAACGGTGGGAAGGAAGTCGTCAACGCCGTCGCGGAAGCGAAGATCGCCGTCCGGGACATTCAGCGGCACCTGGCAGGAGCGTAAGAGCGATGGCCGATCTGGAGATCGATTTCTGTGGGGTCCGCAGCCCGAACCCCTTCTGGCTGGCCTCCGCGCCGCCCACCAACACCGGCGACCAGGTGATGCGCGCCTTCGACGCGGGCTGGGGCGGAGCCGTGTGGAAGACGCTGGGCAACCCCATCGTCAACGTGACGAGCCGCTTCGGCGGCATCGACTACGGCAACACCCGGCTGATGGGGCTCAACAACATCGAGCTCATCACCGACCGGCCGCTGGAGGTGAACCTGCGCGAGATGCGCGAGGTGAAGCGGCGCTATCCGAAGCACACCCTCATCGCCTCGCTCATGGTGGAGACGAAGGAGGAGTGGAAGGAGATCATCCGCAAGGCCGAGGACACCGGCGCGGACCTCCTGGAGCTGAACTTCGGCTGCCCCCACGGCATGTGCGAGCGCGGCATGGGCTCGGCGGTGGGCGCGGAGCCCAAGGTGCTGGAGGAGATCTCCCGGTGGGCCATGGAGTTCGCCCAGGTCCCCGTCATCGTCAAGCTCACCCCCAACGTGGGCGACATCCTCGAGCCCGGTGAGGCGGCGGTGCGCGCGGGGATTCCTGCGCTCTCGCTCATCAACACCGTCAAGTCGCTCATGGGCGTGGATCTGGATCGCATGGTGCCGCTGCCGCGCGTGGGGAACGCCTCCACCAATGGCGGCTACTGCGGCCCGGCGGTGAAGCCCATCGCGCTGCACCTGATGTCGCAGCTGTCGCGCCATCCTCAGTGTGGCAAGCTGGCCATCTCGGGCATCGGCGGCATCTCCAACTGGAAGGACGCGGCCGAGTTCATCGCCCTGGGGGCCACCTCGGTGCAGGTGTGCACGGCGGTCATGCACTACGGCTACCGCATCGTCGGGGATATGATCGAGGGGCTCTCGAACTTCCTGGACGAGAAGGGCATGAAGTCGGTGATGGAGCTGCGCGGCCGCGCGGTGCCCGCGTACCAGGAGTGGGGCGAGCTGGACCTGTCCTACAAGCTGGTGGCGAAGATCAACGAGGACAAGTGCATCGGCTGCCAGCTCTGCTACGTGGCCTGCATGGACGGCTCGCACCAGTGCATCCACGTGCCGGGGCGCACGGAGGAGGAGTCGCGCAAGGCCGGCCACACGCACATCCCCCAGGACATCCCCAACCGCGTGGTGACGGCGAAGGCCGGCACGCCCGGCGCCCGGGTGCCCTTCGTGGACGAGCAGGAGTGCGTGGGGTGCAACCTGTGCCAGCTGGTGTGCCCGGTGCCGGACTGCATCACGATGGAGGAGGTTCCGTCGGGCAAGCCCACCGAGAGCTGGAATGACCGGGTCGCCAAGGGGACGGACTTCGTGCCCGGCGGACTGGATGCCACCATGGCCGCGCGCCGGAGGAGCAGCTAGACCATGTCGCTGACGAACGAGGATCTTGCGGCCACACCGCCGGAGAAGCGCACCTGGGAGATGAAGCACTTCGCCGCGCTGTGGGTGGGCATGGCGGTGTGCATCCCCACGTACACGATGGCCTCCGGGCTCATCGATCAGGGGATGAACTGGTGGCAGGCCCTGCTGTGTGTGGCCCTGGGGAACACCATCGTGCTGGTGCCCATGCTGCTCAACGCGCACGCGGGCACCAAGTACGGCATTCCCTTCCCGGTGTTCGCGCGGGCCTCGTTCGGTGTGATGGGCGCCAATGTCCCGGCGGTGCTGCGCGCGCTGGTGGCGTGCGGCTGGTTCGGCATCCAGACGTGGCTGGGCGGACAGGCGCTTTGGCAGCTGCTGCTGGCCATGGCGCCGGGGCTGCAGGGGCCGCTCAGCTCGGAGGGGATGAAGGCGGCGATCGGCATCCACCCCGGCGAGTTCCTCGGGTTCGCGGTGTTCTGGGCGGTGAACCTCTACTTCATCGTCAAGGGCACCGAGTCCATCAAGTTCCTGGAGCTGTACGCCGCGCCGTTCCTCATCGCGGTGGGGCTGGCGCTGCTCGCCTGGGCGTGGGTGAAGGCGGAGGGCATGGGGCCCATCCTCTCCCAGCCGTCGAAGTTCACGGACACGGGCTCCTTCATGGCGGTCTTCGTGCCTGGGCTCACGGCGATGGTGGGGTTCTGGGCCACGTTGTCGCTCAACATCCCGGACTTCACGCGCTACGCGCGCAGCCAGCGGGATCAGGTGGTCGGCCAGGCGCTGGGGCTGCCCACCACGATGGTGCTCTTCTCGTTCATCGGCGTGGCCGTTACGTCGGCCACCCCCATCATCTTCGGGGGAGAGACGATCTGGGATCCGGTGAAGCTGCTGGGCCGCGTGGGCGGGCCGCTGGTGACGCTGCTGTCGATGCTCGCGCTGTCCATCGCGACGCTGTCCACCAACCTGGCCGCCAACGTCGTGTCTCCGGCGAACGACTTCTCCAACCTGTCGCCCTCGAAGATCTCCTACAAGATGGGCGGCATCATCACCGCCGTCATTGGCGCGCTCATCTTCCCCTGGAAGCTGATCGAGTCCTCCGGCGGCTACATCTTCACCTGGCTCATCGGGTACTCGGCGCTGCTGGGGCCGGTGGCCGGCATCATGGTGGCGGACTACTTCCTGGTGCGCCGCCGCGAGCTGTCCGTGGAGGACCTGTACAAGCGCGGCGGACAGTACGAGTTCAGTGCCGGGGTGAACTGGAAGGCGATGCTGGCGCTGGCCATCGGCGTGGCGGTGAACGTGCCGGGCTTCCTGGCCGAGGCCGTGCCGGGCATGAAGGACGCGGTGCCGGGCTTCTGGCGCACGCTCTACACCTACGCGTGGTTCGTGGGCTTCCTGCTGTCCGGAGCGCTGCACTACGCGCTCGCCGCGGCCTCCGCGCCGCCCAAGTCCGAGGCCCGGCTGGAGCCGGGACGGTAGAGGCAGAGGGCTCGAGCCAAGCGGGCACGGGCGACCGTGCCTGTCAGCTCGTGCTGGCCCTCAGCCGAGCCGCCGACCGAGGAAGTCGAAGGCCTCGAGTGGGAGCTGGCTCGCCGGAGTCTTCGGATACTCGACCGCCAGGAGCGTGAAGCACAGCAGATCGCTGCGCGGGTGGTGCGCCGCGAGCTGCCTGTCGCGCAGCCGCCCCTCGAAGGTGAACCCCAGCCGCCGTGCTACCGCCGCGCTCCGCTCGTTCTCCGGCGAGCACATCAGGTCCAGGCGCCTCACCTTGTCGAACTCGAAGGCCGTCTTCACCAGCGCCGAGGCCATCTCCGTTGCGAAGCCCTGACCCACCGCGTCGAGCCGGAGCCAGTAGCCGACCTCCAGCGCGCCGATGCCCGCCCGCTTCAGCAGGAAGACCTCTCCCAACATCCGCCCACTCTCCGGCTCGAACGTCCCGTACGCTCGATCCTGGTCCAGATCGAAGTTCCCCCGCATCCTCCGGACGTGCGCCACGTGGGCCTCCAGCGGCATGACCCCCTCTGGATAGAGATCCGCCAGGTGGTCCCCGCTGGAGTCCAGCGCCTCCTTCCGGCGCGCCGCATCCCCCGGCTCCAGGCAGCGAACGATGAGGCGGGGCGTTCTCAGGAGGTACGGAGGGGAGGCAGGAGGCACTGTGGTGGGCGTGCTCATGCGGTGGGTTCTACACAAGAAGGCGCGGCGGGTCAGGCCCATTGGCCCCAGGAAACGGGAGGGCTCCCGGGAACAGAGGCCTCTGTTACATCATGAGGCATGGACAACACCCCCACGCAGAACGTCTCTCCTGGAATGCAGCTCTTCGAGCGCATCAGTGGCTACTGGATCGCCCAGGTCATCCGCACGGTCGCCCAGCTGGGCGTGGCGGACCAGCTCACGCGTGGCCCTCGCTCGAGCGAGGAGGTGGCTCGCGAGCTGGGGCTCCCACCGGACAGCCTCTTCCGCTTGATGCGCGGGGGCGTCAGCGCCGGCGTCCTGCAGGAGGTCTCCCCCCGCACCTTCGCGCTCACTCCGATAGGCGAGCTCCTCCGCTCGGATGTGCCTGGGTCCATGCGCTACACCGCCATGGCCCTGAGCGAGCGTGCGCACTGGCTCCCGTGGGCCCTGCTGCCCGAGGCCATTCAGACCGGCCGCTCCACCGCCAAGGCCGCTCTGGGGGGAGATGTGTGGGAGTACTTCGCACAGCACCCCGAGGAGGCCTCCCACTTCGCCCAGGCCATGGGCGGTGCTTCCGCTTTCCTGGCCGGCGAGGTGCCGCGCCTCCATGACTTCTCTCGCTACGCCCGCGTGGCCGACGTGGGGGGCAGCCAGGGCGTGCTGCTCGAGGCCATCCTCCGCGCGCACCCCTCCTGCCGAGGCATCCTCTTCGATCTGCCCCATGTCATGGACGGGGCCCGGGCCCGCATCGAGGCGGTGGGGCTCGCCGGCAGGGTGGAGCTGGTCGGTGGCAGCTTCTTCGAGCCCGTCATCCCCGCCGCCGAGGCCTACGTCCTCAAGCACATCCTCCATGACTGGGACGATCCTTCGTCCACCGCCATCCTCCGCCAGCTCCACCGGAGCGCGCCGGAGGGAGCCCGGCTCTTCGTGGTGGAGATGGTGATGCCGGAGCACGGCCAGCCCTCGAACGTGCCGCTCATGGATCTCAACATGCTCGTGCTCGTGGATGGCCGCGAGCGCACCGCACGCGAGTTCGAGGCGCTGTTCCACGGCGCCTCCTGGGAGCTGGAGCGCATCACCCCCACCCAGCTCGGGATGTGCCTCCTCGAGGCCCGGAAGCGCTGAGGCTCAAGAGGCGTGGGACAGGCTCGCCCTTCGCGCGAGCAGCGCCCGCAGCCGGCCAATGTCCATGGGCTTGACGAGGTGCTCGTCGAAGCCCGCCTGCAGCGCGTGGAGCCGGTCCTCCTGCTGGCCGTAGCCCGTCACCGCCACGAGCAGCATGTCCCGCCCCTCCTCGGAGGAGCGCAGCGCCCGGGCCACCGAGTAGCCATCCTGGCCCGGCAGCCCGATGTCCAGGATGACGGCGTCGGGCCTCAGGCTCCGCGCGCGCTCGAGCCCCGTGGTGCCATCCTCCGCCTCGAAGACGGTGTGTCCTTCCGTCTCCAGCAGGGCGCGCACCGCCTCCCGGGTGTCCGCGTGATCCTCCACCACCAGCACGCGCCGTGAGGGGAGTGCCGCCGCTGGCCGCGCCGGCCTGGCGGGCTCCACCACCGTCAGCCGGGGCAGGCGCAGCGTGAAGGTGCTCCCGCGCGACGGGCCCGCGCTCTCGGCATGGATGGAGCCTCCGTGCAGCTCCGCCAGACGCTTGACCAGCGTCAGCCCGATGCCCAGCCCGCCCTGGGCCCGCTCCAGCGTCTCGTTCACTTGATAGAAGAGCTCGAAGACGCGCCCGAGCGCCTCGCGGGAGAGCCCCACGCCCGTGTCGGACACCTCGAGCAGGGCCTGCTCGCCGCTGGCCCGCGTGGTGACGGTGACGCGGCCCCCGGCCGGCGTGTACTTGAGGGCGTTGGACACCAGGTTGGTGATGATCTGGTCGATGCGGCCCTCGTCGCCCTCGGTCCACACCGGCTCCACATCCGCCATCACCTGATGGGACTGGGTGCGCCCGGAGACCTCCAGCGCGGTGAGGGCGCGGCGCACGCTCTCGGCCAGGTCCACCGGGCGCTTCTGCAGGAGGATGCGGCCGCTCGTCACGCGCGCGACGTCCAGCAGATCATCCACCAGCCGGGCCAGGAGCAGCGCCTGCCGCTCCACCAGCGCCCGGACCCGCTCGCGGCGCGCCTCGTCCTTCGCCATGGCGATGAGCTTGACGCCACTGGTGATGGCGGCCAGCGGGTTGCGCAGCTCGTGGCCCAGCATGGCGAGGAACTGATCCTTGGCGCGGTTGGCGGCCTCGGCCTCGGCGCGCGCCGCCTGTGCCGCGCCCATCTGTCCTCGGAGCGCCGCCTCGCGCTCGGTCACCAGCAGGGTGGCGCGCGTGAGGGCCGTCCGCAGCCCCTCCAGCTCGGAGATGCCCGTGCGGCCCACGCGGGCGAAGGCCTCGGGCGAGGCCGCGCTGTCGGTGGCCGCGCGTGCCAGGGCGCGCAGGGGCTGGGTGATGCGCCGGCCCACCTGAGCGGCCCAGGCCACGGCGATGAGACAGCACACCAGCCCCACGGTGAGCACCCCCAGCAGCGAGCGGTTCGCCGTGGCGGAGAAGGTGGACCGGGGCGAGGAGAAGGACACCGTCCAGGGCGCCACCTGAGCGCGGGAGTACGCCGTGAAGGCCTCCATTCCATCCACCGTCACCGAGGGAAAGAACCCCTCGGAGGCCCGGCGGATGGTGTCGATGAACTGCTGTCGGGCCGGCGTTCCCACGTACTCGGCGGCGCCCCGGCTGCGCGAGAGGATGGTTCCCTCCGCGTCCACCACCGCGCCCACCCAATCCAGGGGCACGCGCTGGTCCTTCCAGAGCCGGTCGAAGTGCCGCAGGTCATACGCCGCGGACAGCACCCCGGTCAGCTGGCCCTCCTTCATGATGGGCACGGCCACCATGACGGTGCGCAGGCCCTGCGCGCGGGTGGTGAGGAAGTTGGAGGCCGCCGGCTGCCCGCTCTCCACCACCGCGCGGAAGTAGGCGCGGTCACTGAGGTCGGGGAGGGAGGTGCCGAAGGGCTGGGTGGTGGTGAAGAGGGGCTGGCCCGAGAGGGACACGAGGGCGATCGCCATCCACGGCTGCTGGGAGCGCAGGAGCCCCTGGCAGGTGTCGTAGAAGGCTTGCAGATCCCCCTCTTGGAGGGACCTGTCGTGGGTGAGCACCTCCAGCGCACGCAGGGACTGGCCCAGCTCGCGATCGATGGCCAGCGCCAGGGCGCGCGACGTCTCCCGCATGCCCCGCTCCTGCGCCTCGCGCTGGGCCTCGGTGAAGCGGACGGCCATGCCCACCGCGAACAGCAGGACCGGCACCAGGATCCCCAGAGCGAGCAGCGCGAGGTAGAAGCGAAGCGGGCGTATCCTCATGGGCCTCGCTCCGGTGGTGGCGCGTGCATGACGGAGTCCTCCGGGCGGGGTGAGGGCTCCGCTGAGCTGATCGTCCTCCTGGGAGTGGAGGGCCGCAACGCTCATTCTTACAGTGTGTCTACTCCTCGCTTTTGCTGAGGGTGGAGGATTTGGGCGCGGCGGAAGTGGGCACGGGAGGAGAGAGGTTGGCGAGGGCCGCGGCGGAGAGGATGAGCATGCCTCCCATGATGAGGGAGACGGTGAGGGGCTCGTGGAGCAGCCCCACGCCCAGCACCACCGCCACCAGCGTGTCCAGCAGGGCCATGGCCCCCAGCGAGGAGAGGGAGATGCGCGGGAGCAGCCAGTACAGGAGCTGGTAGGTCACCACCGTGCCGCCCAGCGCGAGCCAGAGCAGGGCCGCCACCGCGCGGGGCGTCCAGTGCGCGGGCAGCCCGCCCTCGAGCAGGAAGGACGCCGCCAGCAGCGGCAGGGAGCTGCTCAGCGTCTGCACGCACACCAGCACGTGCGGCGGGACGTGGCCCATGTGCCGCTTCACCAGCACGTTGGCCGCGGCGATGAGCCCCGCCGAGCCCAGGATGAGCAGGCACCCGGCCACGCCCTGACTGGAGAGTTTCAGCCCGCCGAGCTGCGTCTGCTGCAGCGCGACGACGCCCGCCAGCCCGAGCGCGGCGGCGAGCAGCTTGCGCGGCGTCAGCAGCTGGTCCGGCAGCAGCGCCCGCCCCACCATGAGCACCCACACGGGATAGGTGGAGAAGAGCAGGGCGGCCCAGCTCGAGGGGACCCACTGCTGCCCAATGAACATCATCCCGAAGGGGATGCCGATCTGCAGGGCGCCCAGGCCGACGATGCGCCCGAGGGTGCCGCTCCCCAGCTCCTTGAGTTGGGGGCGGATGAACGGCAGCAGCACCAGGCCCGCCACCAGCATGCGGACGCCCACGAGGCGCAGCGGCGGCAGGTCCTCCAGCCCGACCTTCGCCACGGCCCACGTCGAGCCCCAGGTGAGGAAGCAGATGCAGTAGGCGAGGACGATCTTCAGCGTGTCCGCGGGGCTTCGAGCCGAGAGGGTGGCCATGGAGGCGAAGGGAGTCAAAAGCCTCGGGCCGGCATGTCCGGGGCGCGGTGCAGCCAGTTGTCCCGCGGGTAGGTGGCGGTGGCGTCGATGAGGTGCACCGAGTAGGCGTGGCGGCTCCTGGGCGAGGTGTTGGCGCCGCTCTTGTGGGGCAGCAGGCCGTGGAGCACCACGAGCGTGCCCTTCTTCACCTCCAGCGGCACGAAGCCCTCCTCGGGCAGGGGCGTGGGGTCCAACACCTGGAACGCGGTGCCGCCGCCCGGCGCGCGCACGAAGCGCTTCTTCAGGCCCAGCGTGTGGCCGCCCGGCAGCGCCCACAGGCAGCCGTTCTCCACCGTGGCGTCCTCCAGGGCGAACCAGAAGCCCAGGCAGGTGAGCGGCTGGGTGTAGAGGAACGTCGAGTCCTGGTGGCTGTTCACCTCGCCGCCGATGTGGGGCTGCTTGAAGATGTACATGGACTGCAGCAGCAGCGGCTGCTTCAGGCCCAGCTCGGTGGCCAGCTCCGCCAGCGCGGGTGTCCGGGAGAACCGATCGAAGAGCGGCTCCACGTCATGCAGCGCGTGGCCGATCTTGTTGATCGACAGCGCCTTGTCCTGGCGCAGCGTGCCGTCCGGCCGGAAGGCGTTCTCCTCGAAGAAGAAGTGCACCTTGTCCCCGGAGGACAGGAAGTACTCGTCCGAAGTGCGCGTCTGCTCGTGGGTGGTGAAGATGGAGACCTTCTCCGGCTGGAAGCCAGCCACGAGCTCCTCGGCGCGCGCCTTCAACGCATCGCACGCGGCCGCCGAGGCGAAGCCCGGCAGCACGAGGAAACCCTGTCGTTCGAAGTCATCGGCCCTGCTCATGTTCGCCCCCTGCGCGCGGCGGACCGTACCGTTGAATCCTGGATGCTCCAAGGCCGGGCTGAGACATGGGGAGCCAGGGGTTGCACACGATGTGTGACGAGGTGTGATCAGTTTCAAGCGATGGTGTGAGCCCCGCAGGTGCGTGTGGGTCCCCCCGGCAATACCTCTGTCTCGATCCCTGGTGTGACGGGAGCGGGCGATGGGTGAACTTTTTCCAGGCGAGGGGGTGTCAACGCCGGTGGCCCCGTGGGGGCTGGCCGCGCGGGTGGCGAACACCCCTCTTGGCCCCGAGCCTCCTACCGGAACGGTGGCGCTGGTCTTCACCGACGTGCCGTCCGCCGCGCGGCTCTGGGAGCGGTGCCCCACGGCCATGCGAGACGCGCTCGAGGTTCAGGACGAGGTGCTGCGGGCGCTGGTGGATCGGTGTGGCGGCTATGAGGTGAAGACGCAGGGCGGGGCCTTCATGGTCGCGTTCTCCTCGCCTCGGGAGGCGGTGCGCTGGTGCCTGGTGGCCCAGGAGGCGCTGCTCGTGGCGCCCTGGTGCCAGGAGCTCCTCGCGCAGCCCGAGGCCGCGGAGGAGGTGGGGCCCCGAGGCCTGCTGCACCGGGGCCTGCGGGTACGTATGGGCGTGCACGTGGGCGAGCCGGAGTGCCGCGTGGATGGGCGGACCGGACGGGTGGACTACGTGGGCCGGGCGGTGAACGCGGCGGCGCGCGTGGCGGCCGCCGGCCATGGGGGCCAGGTGCTGGTGAGCGGAGCGGCCTGGGCGCAGGTGGCGGGCTCGGCCGAGCTGCCGGGCCAGGCCGCTCGGCCGCTGGGGATGTTCCGCCTCCGAGGGCTCGACAGCCCGCTCGCTCTGGTGGAGGTGCTCCCCGCCTCGCTGGTGGATCGGCGGTTCGGGGTGCCGCTGGCGGCCCGGGAGCGGCAGGGCAACGTGCCGGCGGTGCAGCCCGATCTCATCGGCCGGAGGGCCGAGCTGGAGACGCTGCGGCAGTGGTTCGGCGAGGGCGGCCGGCTCGTCACCCTCCTGGGGCCGGGCGGCATGGGGAAGACGCGGCTCGCCACCCACTTCGGCGGGCTGGAGCTGGAGTCGTGCGCCTGGGAGGGCGGGGTGTGGCTGTGCGAGCTGGCCGAGGCGAGGACCGAGGACGCGCTCTGCCATACCGTGTGCCAGGCGCTCGGTGTCTCCCTGCCGCGCGAGCGGGAGGCGGGCGATCCGGTGGAGCAGCTGGGCGTCGCGCTGAACAGCTACGGGGACGTGTTGATCATCCTCGACAACCTGGAGCAGGCCACGTGCCCCGGGACACGGCTGGTCGAGCGGTGGCTCGCGCTGGCTCCCCGGGCGCGCTTCCTGATCACCTCGCGGGAGGTGCTGGGCCTGCCCGAGGAGCGCCTGTTGGAGCTGGGCTCGCTGTCCCTGCCGGATGCAGGGGAGACGCGGCTGGAGGAGCTCTCCCGGTCGGAGGCGGTGCGCCTCTTTGTCCAGCGGGCGCGGGAGGTGCGGGGGCGCTTCGAGCTGTCGGCCAGGGAGGCGCCGCACGTGGTGGACATCGTCCGCCGGCTGGACGGGATTGCGCTGGCCATCGAGCTGGCAGCGGCGCGGACGGGCGTGCTGGGCGTGAGCCAGCTCCGGGAGCGGCTGTCGCGGCGCTTCGAGCTGCTGCGCAGCGGGCGGCGGGGGGCCTCGGAGCGGCAGGCCACGCTGCGCGGCGCGATCGACTGGTCCTGGAACCTGCTCGCGCCGGAGGAGAGGGCCGCGCTGGCCCAGTGCTCGGTGTTCCGAGGTGGCTTCACGCAGGAGGCGGCGGAGGCGGTGCTGGCGCTGCCCGGGAGCGAAGGGGGCGTCAGGGAGGTGCTCCAGTCGCTGCGCGCCCGCTCGCTCCTGCGCGCTGTGGAGGCGGATGACTCCTGCGGCGAGCCGCGCCTCGGGATGTACGAGAGCATCTGGCAGTACGCCGCCGACCGGCTCCAGGAGCTGGGCGGCGAGGCGGCGGTGGTGGCGAGGCACTCGCAGTGGTACCTCGGGCTCGCGCAGGGCTTGAGGCAGCAGGTGCGCGGAGCGGGAGGCGCGGGGGCGCTGCGGCGGCTCGCGCTCGAGCGGGAGAACCTGCTGGCCGCCTGCGATGAGGCGCTCTCGGGGGCCTCCGCCACGCCACGCTCCTTGCGGCTGGCGCTGGGGGCGCTGGAGGCACTCGAGCCAGACTTCGTGACGCGCGGGGCTCTCTGCCTGTTGCTCACCCGGCTCGATCGGGCCCACGAACTGGCGGGCTCCGTCCCAGGGATGGCAGAGCTTCCGGCGGCGATCCTCGCGGTTCGTGGCCGGGTCCATCTGGAGGCGGGCCACCTCGAGCCCGCGCGAGAGGATCTGGAGCAGGCCCGCGCTGTCCTGAGCGCCAGTGGAGACGTGACGGGGCAGAAGCGGGTGCTGGTGGAGCTGTCCATCGTGACGCGCCAACAGGGAGACCTGGAGGCGGCGTGGGAGTTCATCCAGCAGGCCCAGCAGCTGTCCTCGGGAGAGGACCGGTGGCTGGAGGCATATACGCGCGGCAACCTCGGCCTCCTCGAGCAGGCCCGCACGGGCGCGGAGTCAGCGCTTCCCCACCTCCGCTCGGCCCAGGCGCTGTTCCAAGCGGTGGGAGACGTGACGTCCGAGGTGGGCTTCACCACTCACTGCGCCGTGGCGCTCGGGGAGCTGGGGCGCGTGGGTGAGGCGGTGGAGCGGGTGACCGAGGCGATGACCCGCGCCGCCAGCGTGGGAGACCGAGGGGGACACACGCTGGCGCGGCTGCACCTGGGCTGCCTGCTGCTCGAAGGGGGGCGGGCCCTCGAGGCGCGCGAGCACCTCACGGCCGCCATGCGCATGGGCCGGCAGCTCGGCGCACGCGTCCTGGAAGGCCTGGCCATGGGCGAGCTGGGACGGACCGAGCTGGCCTTGGGAGAGCTGGCGGAGGCGAGGCACTGGCTGGCGGAGGCTGTCTCCGCGCTGGAGGAGGTGGCGCGGTGGCACGCGCTCCGCTTCGCCGCTCACCGTGCCGCGGTGGAGGCCGTGCTGGGAGATCTCCCGGCCGCGCTGTCGAGCTTCGACGCGCTGGAGGAGGAGCCCCAGGTCCGAGCCGATCCCGTCCTGCGCCCGCTCGTGACGCTGCTGCGCGCGGCGGCGGAGCTGGCGCTGGCGGACGAGGCCCCGGCGGGAGGTGAGGAGGCCCGGCAAGCCCGGGAGTCGGCACGGCGGCGCGTGGAGGCCGTCCGCGGCGTGCCGGGACGCCTGAGCTCTTCGGACCTGCGCGGGGCCTTGCGCTTCCTGGAGCAGCGGCTCTCCCGGCTCGCCTCGTGAGGCGGGAGCTCAGCGCGCGGGCGGCAGGGGTGCGCCGGAGCCTCGGCGGACTCCGGGCACCTCGAGCAGGCGCTGGAGGACCTGCTCCATCCGGGTGAGGCCTGTGTCATTGCGCACGTCGAGCGTGAAGCTGACGTCGTCGAGGCGATGGGCCCGGTCGAAGTCCAGAGGAGGGCGAGGCAGGTTCTCGATGCCGGCGGCCGGGCCGCGCAGGCCAGCGTTCCACTCGCGCACGAGCTGCTCCACCGAGTAGGCCTGGAGCCGGAGCTGGTACGCCAGCTCCGCGGTCTCGGAGTATTTCAGCGAGTGTTTGCCCACCACCTCATAACCGGCCTTGCGCAGCGCGGTGCGCTGGGGGCCAGTGAGGAACGTCTCCGGTGCAATCTCAGGTGCGTCCGGGGACAGGTACGTGCCGGGAAAGGACGCCAGGGAGAAGAGGAACTGCTCTCTGGACTTCGGGTTCGAGGGACGGGCCAGGAACTCCTCCATCACGCGCAGCAGCCCTGGCAGCCCGGCCTCGAGGGCCTTCTGTCTCGACGCGAGCACCTGCTGTTGGTCCGGGGTGAGCAGGCCGCGCGCCTGGGCCGCCGCGACCACCTCGTTCACCGCGGCCTTCAGGACGCCCTTGTGGGCCGGATCGAAGGAGACATGGGCGAGCAGCGCGGGAGGCTCTTCGGGCGTGCGTCGCACCAGGACCTCGAGCGGAACAAAGAGCTCGAAGTGGCCCGCCGGGGTCTCCAGCACCACCTGGAAGGGCTCCTGGCGGGTGACGAGCTGGCGTTGCTTCTGGGCCTCCTGGGGCCAGGCGAGCCACAGACCGAAGGCCCTCTTCGCTGGGATCCGCGCCGGCAACTTCTCCTCCAGGCGGAGGATGAGGAGGCCCTCCTCGGTGCGCCCCTCTTCCGTCAGGGTGACGCAGGCGCCATGCGGGTTGCATACCGCCTTGGGCATCTGCACGCGCGGGGGCGTGGCCGCCGTCATCAGCGCGAGCCCCAGCCCCAGCGTGCCCAGCCAGACGGTGCCCATGGGCAGCTCCTCTCAGCGAACCGCTTTGGCGAAGTGGTGGGCGAGGCGGTGTTGCAGCTCGATGAGTTCGGCCTCGGCGGCCTTGAGCTTGGGGACCTGGGAGCGCAGCTCCTTCGCGTCCTTGCCGTTCTTGACGAGGGTGTCGCTCCACTGCGTCAGCCAGCGATCCAGATCCTCGGCACTGAGCTCCATGTGGAACTGGAAGCCGTACGAGTTGCCGAGCCGGAACGCCTGCTGCGTGTAGCGGTCCGTGGAGGCCAGGAGCGTGGCGCCGGGCACGGCCTTGAAGGTGTCCTGGTGCCAGTGGGCCATGACGGTGCGCGGGCGCACGCCGGCAATCACCGGATCCTTCAGGCCCTCCTGGGTCCACCGGACAGGCAGGGCCCCCACCTCGAGGCCGTTCTTGCCGAGGAGCACCTCCGCGCCCGCGGCCGCCGCGAGCATCTGGGCACCCAGGCAGATGCCCAGGCAGGGGCGCTCATTGGCGAGCCGCTCGGAGAGCAGGGCGATCTCCTCTTTGAGGAAGGGGTGCTGATCGGCCTCGTAGACGCCCATGTGGCCGCCCATGACGACCACGAGCTCGGCGTCCACATCCTCGCGGCGGGTTGTCCGGAACCGTTTGACGAGGGTGAACCCGGCCTGCTGCAGCGCCGGGCCGAGCTGGCCAATGCCTGCATCCTCATCGTGCTCGAAGACCACCGCGCGCATCGTCCGTCACCTCCACTGGCTGTTCCGCTCTCCTGCACCACCGCGAGGGTAAATAGCATGGTGAGCGTTCGCAGATCTCCCCAGACGTCCGAGCCGCCGCCCCGTCTCACCCAGGGCGGGCCGCGTAGCGCTCGGCCAGCACGGAGCACACGATGAGCTGGAGCTGGTGGTAGAACATCAACGGCAGGACGATGAGCCCCAGGGCCGGGTGGGCTCCGAAGAGGAGCCGGGCCATGGGCACGCCGGAGGCCAGCGTCTTCTTCGACCCGCAGAAGACCGCGGCGATCTCGTCCTCCTTGTCGAACCGGGCCAGGCGTGAGGCACGGGTCGTCAGCCACAGCACCACTGCGAGCAGGAGCGCCGCACCTCCCAGCGTCACGGCGAGCAGCCCACCGCCATACCGGGTGAACAGGCCTGCCTCCACCGAGTCGCAGAACGAGGCGTACACCAGCAGCAGGATGACGAGCCGATCGAAGGTGTTCGTGTAGCGCTTGTAGCGGGCAAACCAGGCGCCGAGCAGCGGCCGGACCAGCTGCCCGAGCACCAGCGGAAGCACGAGCAGCGCCGCGAGCTTGAGGACCGCGTCCGTCCAAGAGAGCGCCTGTCCCGTCGTCTTGGCCAGCACGGCGACGAGCAGTGGCGTGAGGAAGACACCCAGCAGGCTCGACAGGCTCGCGTTGAAGATGGCGCCCGCCACATTGCCCCGAGCCATGCCCGTCATCGCCACCGAGGAGGAGATGGTGGACGGAACGGCGCACAGGTAGAGGAAGCCGAGGGACAGGTCCGCCGGGATCCAGCGGCCCGCCACCGCGTCGAGCACCAGCCACAGCACCGGGAACACGACGAAGGTGAACGTCTGCACCAGCAGATGCAGCCGCCAGCGCGTCACCCCGGCCTTCAGGTGCACCGGAGAGAGCCCGACGCCATGGAGGAAGAAGACGAGGAAGATGCCGGCGTTGGCGACCTTGTCCGCGTGCATCGCGCCGCCGGTGCGGCCAAAGCCCGGGAAGAGCGCCGCGAGCACCACGGCGCCGATCATTCCCCCCAGGAACCAGTCACGCGAGAGCCGCTGGAGGACGCGGGCGGCGGCCTTCACAGCGCGGCGATGATGGCGTCCGTGAACTCGCGGGTGTTGGCGGTACCGCCGAGGTCTCCGGTGCGCACCTTGCCCTCGGTGTAGACCTTCTCGATGGCGGCCTGCATGCGCTTGGCCTCGGTGCCCATCCCCAGCCAGTCCAGCATCATCACCGCGGACATCATCAGCGCCGTGGGGTTGGCGATGCCCTTGCCAGCGATGTCCGGTGCCGTGCCGTGGACGGCCTCGAACACCGCGGTGCGCTCGCCGATGTTGGCGCCCGGCACCACGCCCAGGCCACCCACCAGCCCCGCGCACAAGTCACTCACGATGTCGCCGTAGAGGTTCTCCATCACCAGCACGTCGTAGCGCGTCGGGTCCTTCACCAGCTGCATGCAGAAGTTGTCGATGATGACCTCTTCGTACTGGATCTCCGGGTACTCGCGGCTCACCTTGCGGGAGCAGTCCAGGAAGAGGCCGTCCGACAGCTTCATGATGTTGGCCTTGTGGACGGACGTCACCTTCTTGCGGCCGTTCTTCTTCGCGTACTCGAAGGCGAAGCGGGAGATGCGCGTGGAGGCCTTCTCGGTGATGATCTTCAGCGACTCCACCACGCCCGGGACGATGATGTGCTCCAGGCCGGCGTAGAGGCCCTCGGTGTTCTCGCGCACGACCACGAGATCCACGTTCTCGTAGCGCGTCTTCACGCTGGGCACGCTCTTGACCGGGCGCAGCGAGGAGTACAAGTCCAGCCGCTTGCGCAGGCCCACGTTCGCGGACGCCATGCCGCCCCCCACCACCGTGCCCGTGGGGCCCTTGAGCGCCACGCCGCTGCGCAGCACCGCCTCCACCGTCTCGTGCGGGAGGTTGGTGCCGTACTTGGCGATCACCTCGGCGCCTGCGTCCTTGTACTCGAAGTCCAGGGGCACCTTGAGCGCCTCGAGGGCCCGGATGGTGGCCGCCATGACCTCGGGGCCGATGCCGTCGCCATTGATGATCGTGACCGTGCGGTTCGCCATGGGGCGGATTCAAGCCACAAAAGACCGGGGCTCGGAAGGAGTAAAAGCCCGCGGCCATGGCCTGACTGATGGAAACCACAAGGTCCCCTCGCTCCTGGGAGAGAGGGAGGCCCGCCGGGGCTGCGCGCTCAGTGGGGTGGGGGAATGATCGGAGGCGAGCGGCTCGACGGCTGCGCGGACGCCTGGGAGGGCCGGTTCCGGCGAGGCCGGCGCACGGCATACGGCCGGTAGAACGACTCCCAGAGCGTGTAGCGCCGAGTGCGGTGACGCGGGCGCAGCTCGCCCAGCGGCGCGCGGACGAAGTACGAGGAGATGAAGAGGTAGGCCGCCAGCAGGGACAGCACGGCGACGACGCCCATGATCGCGCCCCCGGCCACCGGGCCGACGTGGGCCCGCTCGACGAACTCCTGGAAGGAGCGCGGCGGCTGCGGGTGGCTGTAGACCTTCACGAACCAGCTCAGCAGCAGGACGATGAGGATGGGCCCATACGTGCGGTTGAGGCGGGTGGAGATGGCGGAGAACAGCGAGAGGTGGATCTGCGGCCGCGACAGCTCCACCGCCAGCTCGCGCAGGGCGTCCGGATCCACCGGCTCGTGGCGCAGCATCGGCGCCCAGTAGCCGTCCTCCAGCAGCCGCACCCGCCGGTTCCACAAGTCGTAGTACCGGTAGCGCCGCGCCTCGACCATGAGGAACGAGATCACCATCCAGATGCCCACCAGGAACGTCACGTGGGGGCTGGACGGATTGGCGAAGCCAAAGGAGATCACTGCCGCCGTCGTGGTGAGCGCCCAGTTGGTCGTCGTGTCCAGGCGCGTGCGCCACTTGTCCGAGCGGCTGAGCTCTCCTCGATAGAGCTGACCCATGGCCGCGTCGGAGAGGCTGAGCGCCTCGAGCCCGTTCTTGTCCCGTCCGTTGACTCGCATGGCTTACCCGGAAAGGTAAGTTTGCCGTGCGGTAAAGCGCGGCCAGATCCTCGCGGCTCGGCTGCCTGCCTGCTCAGGGTGGCCGTGCCCGCCTGCCGTGGCCACCTTGCTGTCCTGACGTGACACCGAACGAGACCATCGACACGCTGGCCGGCCTGGTCCAGGAGGAGCGCGAGCGCCTCACGCGCCTGTGGGCCAAGCGCCTGCGGGAAGAGCTGTACGAGCTGGACCTCCCTGGCCGGGATCTGCGTGCGCCCTTGAGGCGGCTGATCGATGAGCTTGCCCGCCTGCTCGACGAGCGGCCCGAAGAGGTACTGCGCCTCTGGCCGGAGGTGGTGCGATCTCACGGGGCCTTCCGGTACGACCAGCGCTTCGAGCCCGAGGATCTGGTGCGCGAGTTCAAGGCGCTGGAGGAGGTGCTGCTGCGCGTCTACTCCCGCCGCCATGGAGGCCGGCTGGAGCCGGAGGTGGCCGAGTTCATCACCGAGCTGGTGGGGGAGGCGAACGCCTCGGCGCAGGCCTCGTACGCGCGCGTGCTGAGGACGGAGGAGGTGCGCTTCCGCGAGGCGGCGGTGATGGAGTCCATCCTCTACCACATGGACGTGGGCATCCTGCTGGCCGAGGCGGATGGGAGCGTGTCCTTCGCCACGCCGCCCGTGAGCCGGCTGATCGGCGTGCCCATGCGCTCGGTGGTGGGGGCGCGGGCCTCCAACTCGCTGGCGCCGGTGCTGGCGCAGGTGCATGCACACCACCCCTCGGGAGAGCCCTTCCGGGTGACGGACATGCCCTTCACGCGGGCCCTGCACGAGCGGGGGCCCGTGCGCGGGGTGATGATGGTGGTGGAGCGGCCCGGGGGTGGCGAGGCCTGGCTGGAGATGAGCGCCACGCCCATCTGGGAGGAGGGGGGCGAGCTGGCCGGCGTCATCCAGACGCTCACGGATCGCACCGAGGCGGCCACGAAGACGCGGGAGCTGATGAGCGCGCAGGACGAGCTGCGCCGGCTGCAGGGACGGCTGCTGCAGCGCACCCGGGCGCAGGCGCTGGGGCAGCTGGCCAGTGGGGCGGCGCACGCGCTCAACAACTTCCTCAACGTGGTGCGCCTGCGCATCACCCTGCTGCGGCGCGAGTTCAAGCCCGAGCACCTGGACGCGCTGGACCGGACGGTGGGGCAGATCGGCGAGCTGGTGGGCCGGCTCCAGGAGTTCAACGTGCAGCGCACCGAGGAGGTGCTGAAGGACGTGCCGCTCGACGCGGTGGTGCGCGAGGCGCTGGAGTTGGTGCGCGGCGAGCTGGAGCGGGGAGGGCACCCGGTGGTGGTGGATCTGCACCTGGGGGATCCGGGCCTGGTGCGGGCGGACGCCGGGTTCCTGCGCGAGCTGGTGGTGAGCCTGCTGCTGGCGGCGCGGGATCGGATGCGGCAGGGCGGCCGCCTGGACCTGACGACCCAGGCCGAGGGGATGGAGCGGATCACCCTCCGCATCCAGGACGAGGGCCCGCCCTACGCGGTGGAGGAGCTGGCGAGGTTGTTCGATCCGCTCAACCGGGACGCGGGGGCGCCCCAGGCGGCCTTGCAGCTGGCGGTGGTGCGGGCCCAGGTGCAGCGCTGGGGCGGCGAGCTGACGGTGGAGAATGCCCAGACGGGGAAGGGTGGAGCCTTCGTGGTGCGGCTGCCGCGCGCGCGGGAGGCCCATGAGGAGGAGGTTCGCTCCGAGGCGGCCATGACGGCCCCTCGCCGCTTCCAGCAGACGCGCCGGGTGCTGGTGGTGGACGACGACATGGACAACGCGCGGATGCTGGCGGAGGTGCTCGGGGACGAGGGCTATGACGTGCAGGTGGCCCAGAGCGCGGAGGTGGCGCTGCAGCTGTGGGATCGCCGCCGCTATGACGCGGCCCTCCTGGACGCGCTGATGCCGGAGATGAATGGCTGGGAGCTGGCGGCCGAGCTGCGCAAGCGCACGCCGCAGGCCCTGCTGGCGATCGTCACGGGGATGGACGTGCGCGGGCAGAGCCGCGCCACCCTGGCGCTCGTGGATGCGGTGTTCCGGAAGCCGATCGACGTGGGGGCGCTGGACGAGTTCCTCTCCCAGTCGGATACGCCGGCCTCCGAGCCTTCTTCTCCGGCGCCCGGTGGGGAGAAGGTTGGGGCGGACGGGCTGACCCACTAGAGTCGCGCTGTGAGCGCCAACCTGGAGAGCCTCCGCCGCAAGGTGGAGGCGGGCGAGGCCTTGAGTGAGGCGGAGCTGACCGCCCTGCGAGACGCGGCCGCGGGCAGTGAAGGGCCCACGCTGTGGCTGGCGGTGGCGCACGCGCTCGTCAACGCGGAGGCCGAGCGCGAGGCGCTACCCGTGCTGGAGCGGCTGCGGCGGGACTTCCCCAGGGATGTGCAGGTGCGGCTGGGCCTGGCGCGTGCGCTGCTGGGCCGGGAGCGGCACGGAGACGCGGAGGAGGTGCTGCGCGAGGCCCTGGTCCTCAGCCCGGGAGATCCCGAGGCGCTGAAGGTGCTGGCGGTGCTCGCGCTGCGCCGGGGTGAGAAGGGCCGCGCGCAGCAGTACGTGAGGGAGGTGCTGGCGCGGGATCCGTTCGACTCCGAGGCACGGCTCCTGAAGGAAGAGCTGGAGGCGGTGGAGCTGCCGGCACATGCGCTCGCCGAGGAGCAGGTGCTGCGCCCGGAGTTCAATGCCGCGCTGGCGGCGGCCTTGCGCCGGGCGGGCCTGAAGTTCCGCCTGCAGGGGCGGGACGTGCTGGTGAAGCTGTCCGGGGGCGAGGTGGCGCGGGTGAACGTGGGCTCGCTCTACGCGGCCTATCAGGGTGGGAAGCGGGGGCTGACGGAGTACGTGGAGAAGCTGGCCGCGCAGATCGGTGGAATGCGCACGGAGCTGGGGGAGGACGTGACGGCCCTGCTGAGCCGGCTGCGCCCGGTGCTCCGGCCCGGTGGCTTCGAGACCCAGGCGGTGGGCTCACTGCACCGCGTGGGGCCTGCGGGGCTCGAGGTGTTCTACGTGCTGGAGGATCCGGAGTACGTGCGCTACCTGCCCGAGTCCGCCTTGCAGGCCACGGGGCTGACGGTGGAGGCGGTGGACAGGGCTGCGTGGAGCAACCTCGAGGCGAACCCGGCGCCCGTGCGCCCGGTGGTGGTGGATCGAGGCGTGGTGCGGCTGGCGGAGACGTTCAGCGGGCTCTGGGCGGTGGCGGAGGGAGACGGGCACGACGCGGCGCGGCTGCTCACCGCGGAGCAGCGGCGGCGTCTGGCGCTGCAGGCGGGAGAGGGACCGCTGCGGGTGAACCTCGGGTGGCGGGAGTTCGCGCTCGTCTGCCGCGAGTCGGACGCGGCCGAGTGCGAGGCGCTGGAGAAGCTGGGGCACGCGCCGGACGGCATCCCCGGCCTGTTCCTCCTCACCGCCGAGGGCCTGCTCCGGATGTGAGCTCAGGCGGCTGGAAGATGAGAAGTCCAGCGAGCCTGCGCCTGGGGTGGCACCCGGCCGTTCGGGCCCCTCTCTCATGATCGGAGCTGGTGACACGCGGGGGCCCTCTGAGTTCCTCCTGAAGCCCAACCCCGGGCTGCGAGAGGGGTCAGGAGAACTCTTCCTGGCCCCAACGCTGGCGAGCCAGCTCCAGGGTCCGGGCGTTCTCGGGCACCTGGAGCAGGAAGCGCTCGCGGGCTGCCGCGTCAGGAAGGTCCTTGGCGCGGCGGCGCAGGCACTGCAAGGCCTTGCGCAGGGCGGCCTCTCCCTCCTGGGTGTCACCCGCCGCCAGGCAGGCCTCGGCCAGGGCCAGGTATACGCTGACAGCGGGCAGGGCCATGCCGCCCCACGTGTCCACGGCTTGCGCGCCCGGTGCGGCGACCTCGCGGGCCTCGGCGGCGCGGCCCTGGGCGAGCAGCACCTGGCTCAGCAGCACTCGGGGCGTGAGTTGAGTGAAGAAGAAGCCCGCCAGCTGCTCGTAGCCCTTGCGCGCCTGGCGCTCGGCCTCGCCCCAATCGCCGCGGGCCGCTGCCTCCTTCGCTCTGATCGCGTAGGCCATGCCCGAGAAGAGCTGGAGGTGTTCGAGCCCCGGTCCATTCGTCAAGGCCAGGGCCTCCTCGCGTTGGGACGGCTCGGAGCTGCCGGCCAGGAACAGGCCCAGCTGCAACTCGCCGTAGAGGATGATCATCGGCTGCTCCAGCTGCAGGGAGAGGTCCAGGGCCTCCCGGAGCAGGAGCTCGGCGCTGGCTCTGTCTCCCAGCGCCTCCAGCGCCTCGGCTCTCCTGGCTTGCGCCCCCACCGCGCTGCGCTCCAGACCCACCTCGAGGCACGCTCGAGCGCTCTCCTCCAGACAGAGACTGGCCTGCCACAGCCGGTCCTCGAAGTAGAGAAAGGAGAAGCCCTGTACCAGGGTGCTCCAGGCCCGCTCCATGGGAGCCTCGGCCGTGAGCTCGAGTATCCTCTCCCGGTATACGGAGACCTGCCGGGTGTCCCCGCGTAAGCTGTTGCCGAAGAACCCGACGCTGAGCGCCTCGTGGTAGGACAGGCGGCCTTCCGGCTCTGGAGCGGTATTCAACAGGAGCTGGCCAAACCTGTCCGCCTGCTCCCACAGGCCGTTGAGGGCATGGCCCGCGTACAGCCCATTGATCAGCATGCACCAGTGCAAGCCGCCCGGCTTCAGCTCCGCGAGCACCTGGGGGCCCGTGGCAAACAGCTTCGTGGGATCGCCCATCCAGAGGGCCGTGGTGACCTGGAGCGCTCGCAGCTGGATCAGCTCCGCGTCCTGGGCTCCCAGGGCCAGGGCGGTCTCCACGCAGCGGCTCGTGCTGGGGTTGTCATTGCGCTCGAAGAACTGCTCCGCGGCCCGGAGATAGAACCGGATGGCGCGCTGGGGCTGCTGGCCCAGGCGGGCATGCTCGGCCAGCACCTGCGGATCGTGCTCACCCGCCTGCTCCAGCCACTGGCCCGCCAGCTGATGACCCGTGGGCTTCTGGCTCTCAGGCACCAGGGCATAGGCCGCGTCCCGCACCAGGGCATGGCGGAAGCGGTACTCTGCCTGCGCTGGGAAGCGGCTGGAAGGTTGGGGCTCGATGAACTCCAGCTCCACCAGCCGCTGCAGCCAACGCTCCAGCTCCGGACCCGAGAGTTGCTCGTTCAGCAGGGCCTGCACTCCACCAGGCCAGAAGGTGCGGCCCAGGAAGCTGGCGGCCAGCAGCAGCTGACGGGCTTCTGGCTCCAGCCGCCCCAGGCGGGCCTGGAGCATGGCCAGCACCGTCTGAGGGGCCGTCTCCCCGCGCCCCTCGGCCACTCCGCGGATGAGCTCCTCCAGGAACAGGGCATTGCCGGCGGCCTGCTCCACCAGCCGGCCGATGAGGGGCTCCGAGACTTGCGGCCCAATCACCTCGCTCACCAGCCGCGCACAGGCCTTGCGGTTCAATCCCCGCAGCTGCAGCGTCTGCAGGCGCTTGAGCTGCGGCCCCATGAGTTGCTCGACCTCGGGCCGAGCCAGGGCCAGGACCATGAAGGGCTCTTCGGCCAGCTCGCGCAGGGCCTCATTCATCAGGGAGAGGGAGAGCGCGTCTCCCCAGTGCAGGTCCTCGAGCACCAGCAGCACGGGTTGGTGGGTGCACTCAGCTCGGAAGAAGGCCACCAGCGCTCTGGCCACCTGGGCGCTCATCAGGCGCGGATCCCCACGAGCAGCCTGAAGCCGGGGATGATGCTCGTCGGGGAAGGGGATGGCGCACAGCTCGCCGAGAAACGCGGCCACATCCTGGAGCTGAGCGGGAGGCAGGTGCCGGGCCAGGCGTTGGGAGAGCTGGGCCCGGCGAACCTCGAGCGGTGCGCTCTCGGGGATGTCGCACAGCCTGCGCAGGGCCTGGGCGAGCAGTCCATCCGCTGAGCCAGCGCTCATGGGGTCCCCGCGGCCGAGGAGCACCAGCATGGAGTGGCCCTGGTGCTCCAGGCGGCGAAGGAACTCGTGGCGCAGCCGGGACTTGCCCCCGCCAGCGGGAGCCATGACGAGGAGAGCCTGGGCGGTGGATTCCTGCACACAGGTGGAGAAGGCCAGCTCGAGCAGGGCCAGCTCTTGCTCACGGCCGACGCAAGGAGTGGGCTTGCCCAGCAGGGGCCGCGAGGCATCCGCCCTCAGCTGCTCGCCCTGGAGCTGGAACACCCCAGGCTGGGACTGGGCGAGCTGGAAGCCAGGGCCCAGCAGCCCGGCGGTGACTTCATCCAGCAGCACCGAAGCGGAGGAATCCGAAGGCATCGGCTCGAGCTGACGCAGCAGCTGGCCGGCGCGATCCATGGCCTCCCCCACGGGCAGGTGAAGGTCGAGCCTGCCGCGGCCGGTGGTGAGGACGACAGCAGCTTGGGGCCAGCGCTCCTGGAGGAACAGGGCGCAGCGGGCTCCCAGTGAGGCCAGATCCGTGGCTGAGCCGTGGGAGGCGGCCAGGGTGGCTACCAGGGAGCCATCTGCCAGCAGCTCCACCTGGGCCTCATGGAGGGACAGCAGGGTGCGCAGGGCATCCCGCAGCGTCCGCCGGGAGTCCTGTGGCTCCGGCTCCGCTCCGGCCGAGGCTCGAGGAGCGGCCAGCAGCACGCCGACCAGGTGTTGCTCGGAGCCGGTCAGGCGCAGGGCCGGAGCGCTGGCGGGGGCAACCATGGGGGCGCCTGCCTCCAGCGAGCGCTGAAGGGGTTCCAGTGCCGCCAGCAGACTGGAGGCCTCGGGCAGCCGGCGCTCGGGGGCCTTGGCCAACATGCGCTCCAGCAGCTGTTGCAGGGCGGCGGGCAGCTCGGGCCGGAGCGAGCTCAGAGGCTTCGGCTCGAAGAAGAGGATCTTGCCCAGCGCGGCGACGAAGTGGGAAGCGGCAAAGGGAGGCTTGCCGGTGAGGCATTCGTAGAGGACACAGCCCAGGGAGAAGATGTCGGCGCCGGGAGTGAGCTGGGTTTGGCTGGAGGCCTGCTCCGGGGCCATGTAGCCCGGAGTGCCGAGCACCATCTGACTGGCGGTGAGCGCGGAGGAAGGAAGCGTGTGACGCGCCAGGCCAAAGTCCAGCAACACCACCTCTTCAGGCCGACCCTGGCGCAGGAAGAGATTGGAGGGCTTGAGGTCCCGGTGGATGACGCCGTGCTGGTGAGCCAGGGCGAGGGCCTGGGCGGCGTTTCGCAGCAGGGAGAGGCTCTCCTGGAGACTCAAAGGCTGGCGAGCGAGGCGTTGTGCCAGGTCCTCGCCTTCCAGCCACTCCATGGCGAGGAAGGGCAAGCCATGGTCAGCCACTCCGTGAGCGACGTAGGAGACGATGCCGGGATGGCGAAGCTCGGCCAGGACGGCGGCCTCGCGAGAGAAGCGCTGGAGGGCCTCTGCGCTGTCGGAGTGGAGCAGCTTGAGGGCCACGGGCTGTCCCGAGAGCGAGTCAGTGGCGCGGTAGACGGAGCCCATGCCGCCTCTTCCCACCCGGGTGGTGAGGGTGAAGCGATCGGCCAGGACAGTGCCCGCCGGGAGGGAGGAAGGCGCAAGGTGGGCCGGGCGAGGCAGGGTGTTGTCCATGAGGCGCAGTCTATCGATGGTGGGGGTTGAGGAGGGGGCGCCATGGGGCTGTCCATGTGAGGAGCCAGGTCGCAATGAAGACGTGGAACGGCTGAATTGTTACGACCGACAGGGGCCTGCCCCAGCGCCAACCACTGCACCGGCTCCTTCAACCGCCGAGTGAGGCGGAGCCCGCGAGCGTCCAACGAGCATGCCCCTGGCGCTGGAGAACCCGGTGAGCGGGCTGGAGCCCCGCGGAGGGGTGACGGCGCGTGCCGCGCCCACGCAGCCGCGTAGTCTCGCCACGCGGCTTGCGGCGCTGAACGCCAACGCCGCCTCTTCCACCTTCAGCCTGTCTGTGTATTTCCAGGCCCGTGCTGCGTCCGTCGCCCTCTCCCCTGCGGACGCGCGCCCCCTGTCCGGGCGCTGACGGCTGGCATGGCCGGTGCTGAGCACTGCGGGTGAAACATCGTCAAAGGGGATCCGCCATGCACGTTCCCATGTCTCCCATGGGCCGCCTTCTCGAGGGGCTGAACGCTCAGCCCGAGCCATCATCCTGGAACAGGAGTGTCTTCGCCGCACGCGGGGGCACCGCCCGGCCGTGGGGGGCCATGCTCGCCCTCGTGTTCCTGGGACTGAGCGCCTGTGGCCCCACCTCCAGCACTGAGGCGGAGGCTCCAAGGACGCAGCGCGTGAAGATCCTCGGCGACCCCATCGTGCTGAAAGCTTCGCGTGAGTACAAGAAGGGTACCTCCTGGCAGGACGGTGAGATCTCCCTGGAAGCTCCGCTGCCCATCACGCTCCCCGTGGAGATCCCGGTGCGTGAGGGCAACGCCGGCAACCACCGCCTGGAGCTCTGGTACCGGGAGCCCTCCGGGCTGACCGTCAACTGCGACTACCGAGGTGGCAGCGACGAGCCGCATCCCGAGAGCAACTACCAGCGGGCGCTGGGCCGGCGCTATGTCTTCGAGCGCTGCTCGAATGGGGCGCTCGCGGGCCAGACGGTGCAGGCAAGCTGGATCAAGCTGCACGTGCGCGTGGGCGATCAGAAAGATCCCGCCGGACGTACCCGGGTGGAGCTGCGCCTGGGCGGCACCCCAGTGCTACCGCCTCCGGTCAGCCCGGCGGAGTCCGTGAGGCTGCGCGATTCCTTCTCCTGGCAGAACACCCAGCCGCTGGCGGAGCGCACCCCAGAGAGGCTGCCGGCGCTCTATTACGTCTGGATCTACCTGGAGGATCGAGCGCAGGTGGAGGCGCTGGACACGCTGCGGGTACACCACGACTCTCTGCCCCTGTTCGGAGAGGAGCTCGCGCGCTGGAGTGGACAGCAGGGCTTCTTCCTCAACGACGGAGACGGCAAGGGCATCTTCCGCTTCGCGCTGATGCCGGGCATCACCTACAACCTGTTGCGGCAGGCCGCGCTCGAGGGCCATGCCGTCTTCCGCGCCATCGTGCTGCGCCCCATCCCCGAGCAGCTCCGGGGAGCGGACGGCTCCCTCTCGTATGCCGCGCTACACGACGCGGGCTTCCGCTATCTCCACCAGGATCCGCCGGCCCTGAGCGGTGCCCGGGGGCCAGGCACGGCCCGGCAGCAGCTGCTCGGGCCCATCCTCAACCAGATCATCCATGTCATCGCGGAGGCCGTCGAAGGCGTGGTGATCGAGGTTCAACACGGGATCGGCGTGGTGGATCGCTACGCCCGGGGCTCGAAGCACGTCACCGTGAAGCTGGACGTCGCCAACACGGATCCCTCGTTCCAAGAGGGCACCCCGATGCTACGGACCTGGGGAGTGGGCGCGGGGAGTGTGATCCGGCTGCCCGGGGTGCGGATCAGCGCGCGCCAGATCCTCGACTGGCGGTATGAGATCCCCACGCTCTTCTACGCAGACACCGACGCGGAGGGCATCGCCCAGCTCGAGCTCTCCGCGGAGGCCCTCACCACCATGTGGTGTGTCGCGGTCGAGAACCCCGCCGCCGAGGTGACCGAGCTGATCACCGAGATCGAACACTGCGCCTTTCCGTCAAATGCCTTCAACGATGGGGAATACGTCGAGCTGTCGCTGCAGCACGCCTATTTCAACGTCCTCGCCCAGTCCACCGACGCGCGCCAGTATCTCCAGGAAGTGGGCGGCCTCGCCGAGCCCCTTCAGGCGCACATCCTCGTGGGGCCCCTCACCGCCGTATTCGGCGAGAACAACACCTTCGCGCCGTGCCTCGGGCTGCCCAACCTGCTGCCCCACTTCGTCATTGATACGGTCCTCCGGCCAGCGTGCGTGGTCGCCTCGGCCGGCAACCCCCTGAATCTCGCCACGTGCGAGGGGCTCATCTCGGTCTACTCCAGCGCGGACATCATCCTCGGCGAGAGGATCACGGCGAATGAGAATCAAGATGTCATCAAGGAGTCGCGTCTGGTCCCGACGCACGAGTACGGCCACTTCGCGTTCTGCAGCATGCTCTACAGGAGCGATCCCGCGAAGTTCATGACCCTCTACTCCAGCGCCATGCTCTCGCGCATGGACCCGGACCCGGAGCCGACCGATGAGGCGGCGTTCATCAACGAGGGCTTCGCTGACTTCCTGGCGAGCCAGCTGACCGGAGGGACCAATTACTTCCAATCTCCAGGTGACACGAACCTCTGGAGCAACAACGTCCAGCACTGCGTCGACCAGTCCATCTGCGCGCCTCCTCCACGGAACGGGCTTCCTCCCTGCCTGGAGCGCAATACCGGGAGGGACAGCAAGCAGTGGAAGGACCCCTATTATGACATCACGTTCGATGACAAGGTCGCACGTGTCGCCGCGACACTTCATGACCTCTTTGATTCGTGGCAGCCGAGCGGCGGAAAGCCAACGGCCAACGAGCCGGGAAATGGCAATCCGTGGAAGGTCTTGAAGTGCCCTTCCCTCCCGTTCTCACCGCCGGTGCTCTACTTCAATGACGCCGCTGCGGGGCCTGGGCCACAGGACGAGAGCGTCCGCCTGGACGGCCAGAAGCTCTTCGCACTCGTCCAGGGGCTGGAGGGGCCCTTCCTGAGCGAAGCAGGCTTTATGAGCGCGATGGACAAGCTGACCCGGTACGAAGGCTATAGCTGGTGCGAGCGGTGCCGGCTCTTCGCCGCGAGCGAGCCGACAGAAGCTCATCCTCTGGACCCCTACACGACTCCCCAGTCCTGCACGCGGCAGCCCATCTCCTCCTGGATTGGCCCTCGGCCAGCAGGCGAGGATGTGCCGTGTGGCTTCGGGCGTATCCAGGGCCAGGTCATCCTGCCGGGCAAGCCCGTCGAGGGGACCCTCATCCGGATCAAGCAGGCCGGCGTCCTCCAGCGGGAGCTTCGCGCCAGCGCGCAGGGGACGTTCAGCCACGTGCTGCCACCGGGGCTCTACGAGTTGGAGGCGGAGCTGGTGCTCAATGGCGTGACGTACCGGGCCGCGGCGGCTGCCTCCCTGCGGGATGGCGTCAACACGTGGGTGGAGCTGCGCCTGCTGTCAGACTCGTCGCACGGCCGCCACGTCGTGGTGGAGGGCACCGTCCTCGTCATCAACGATGAGCTCATCGGAGAGGACATCGTGACGGAGATGCCTGTCCATCTCGACCGGGTGCTGACGCTGGACACCCCTGAGAGTTACGCCCTCTTGCGGAAATGTGATCGAGGCGATGAGGTGCGTTTCACTGCCTGGATTCATCTGGAGCTGCTCCGAGCGCCCCTGAGCGGCGTCCGGTTCAGTAGCACGTACACGCTCTCTGACGGCAGCTCGTGCGAGAACGCCACCGAGGGAGACCGCGTGAGCGCGAGCGTCACGATCCCTCATGATGGAACAGCTGGGCAGGCTGTCTCGCTGACGAGCCGGGAGTTCCTCCTGGTCAACTCCGCGTCCGTCAACCTCAGCATGAGCAACGAACCCGTACCCTGAGAGGCTGCAGGAGGCGGGCATTCTCGGGCACCTGCTGGAGGAAGCGCTCTCGGGTGGCCGGATCCGCAATGGAGGCGGCCCGGGAGCGCACGCGCTGAAGTGCACCGCGCAGGGCCTGCTCGCCGGAGGTGGCATCCCCCTCGGCGAAGCAGGCCTCGGCCAGCACCTGGAGCAGCCCCACCCGGGCCCTTCCTTCCGCCCCGAGCGTCTCCAGCTCTCGCAGGGCGAGCTCCGCCTCCTGACGCGCCTCGGCCGCGCGTCCCTGGAGCAGCAGGATGGCGCTCAGCCTCCACCGCGCCTCGGAGAGGAAGGGAGGGAAGGGCGCGAGGATCTCACACGCCTTGCGCGCCTGCGCCTCGGCCTCGCCCGGTGCGCCTTCCGCCGCCGCCACCTGGGCCAGCACCTGATGTGAGAGGCCCAGGTGCACCCGGTTGCCGGTCCGGCCCTCCACCGACTCGAGCGCCAGGGCCCGCGCCTCCTCCCGATGGGTCGGCTCGGGGCTGGCTGCCAGCGCCAGGGCCAGGTGCTCCTGGGCAAAGGTGACCCCGAAGTGCGGAGACACCCGCAGCGCCAGGGCCACACTCTGGCGCCCCCGCTCCACGGCGCTCTCCAGGTCTCCCAACGCCAGCTGGGTCAGGGCCATCCGGGCCAGCGCCGCCACCTCGCCGCGCTCCGCCCCGACCTCCCGGAAGGCCTGCAGGGACTGCTCGGCCCAGGTCTGCGCCTGCCAGGCGTCGCCCTGCAGGTAGAGGGACCGGAAGCAGTACTCCATGCCCCTCCTGCCGCGCACGACACCGTCCCGGGCGATCACGTCCTGTCCGGTGCGCTCCAGCCGCTCGAAGCACGCCTCGGACTCTCGAAGGGCGCCCAGATAGGACGCCATCGTGCCCATGAAGCAGAGGGACAGGTAGTAGGCGTTGCGGGCCTCCGGCTCCGGCTCGGTGTCCAGCAGCAGCCGGCACAGCGTGAGCAGGTACTCCCGCTGTCCCCCGAAGCCGCTGCCCAGGCTCAAGCCATCGATCAGCTTGCACCACCGGATGCCGCCCGGCTTCATCTCCGGCTGTACGGCGCGGCCCACCTCGAACATGGTCGCGAAGTCATTGCGCCAGAAGGCCGTGGCGGCCCTCAGCGCGCGCAGCTGCACCCGGGGCTCTCCGGAGGGACCCAGGGCCATGGCTGCTTCGATGCACCGCTCCGCGCCCTGCATGTCATCGTGATCGAAGAGCCGCTCGGCGGCCTGGAGGTAGAAGCGGATGGCGCGCTGGGGCTGCTGGCCGAGCCGCGCGTGCTCGGCGAGGATCCGCGCGTCGCTCTCTCCCTGCTGCTCCAGCCACTGGCCCGCCAGCTGGTGGCCCCCGGGCCGAAGGCTGTCCGGCACCAAGGCGTAGGCCGCATCCCGCACGAGCGCATGGCGGAAGCGGTACTCGGCCTCGCCGGGAAAGCGGCTGGAGGGCTGCAGCTCCACCCACTCCCGCTCCTCCAAGTGTTGCAGCCTGTGCGCCAGCTGGGAGCCGGTGAGCTCCGCCCCCAGCAGGGCCTGCACTCCGCCGCGCCAGAAGGTGCGGCCCAGGAGACTGGCGGCCAGCAGCACCTGCCGGGCCTGGGGCTCCAGCCGTCCCAGGCGGGCCTGGAGCATGGCCAGCACCGTCTGCAGCACGGCCTCCCCACGCCCCTCGGCCGCACCGCGGATCAGCTCCTCCAGGAGGAGGGCGTTGCCGGCGGCCTGCTCCACCAGCCGGTCAATGAGGGCGTCGGGCACCTCGGGGCCGAGCACCTCGCGCACGAGCCGGACCCCTGCCTTGCGGCTCAGCCCCCGGAGGGGCACCTCCTGCAGCCGCTGCGCCCACAGGCTCGGGAAGAGCTCCTCGACCTCGGGCCGGGCGAGGGCCAGCACCATGAGGGGGTGCTCGGCCAGCTCGCGCAGCGCCTCCTCCATGAGCCGGACGCTGAGCGCATCCCCCCAGTGCAGGTCCTCCAGCACGAGCAGCACGGGCTGGTGGGCACACTCGGCTCGAAGGAAGGCCACGAACGCCCGGCCCACCAGGGTGCTCATCAGCTGGGGATCTCCCCGTGCGACCCGCAGCCGGGGGGTGTGCTCGTCCGGGAAGGGAATGCCGCACAGCTCCCCGAGGAACTCGAGGGTCTCTCGTGCCTGTGCCGCGGGCAGGTGCCTGCCGAGGTGCTGGGCCAGCAGGGCCCGGCGGGTCTCGAGAGGCTCGGTGCTGGAGATGGCGCAGAGCCGGCGCAGGGCCTGGCCGAGCAGTCCATCCGCCGAGCCCGCACTCATGGGATCGCCGCGGCCCAGCAGCACCCGCACCGGGTGCCCCTGGTGCTCCAGGCGGCGGAGGAACTCGTGGCGCAGCCGGGACTTGCCCGTGCCGGCCGGAGCCTTCACCAGCACGGCCTGCGCGACCGTCTCCTGCACGCAGGTGTTGAAGGCCAGCTCCAGCAGGGCCAGCTCCTGCTCTCGCCCCACGCACGGAGTGGGCTTGCCCAGCAGGGGACGGGAGGCGTCCGCGCCCAGGCTCTGGCCGAGCAGCAGGAACAGATCGGGTTGGGGGCGGGAGAGCTGGAAGCCAGGCCCCAGCAGCCCCGCCGTGACTTCGTCCAGCAGGACCCGGACCGACGCGTCCGCGGGCAGCGACTCCACGTGGCGCAGCAGCTGGCCCGCGCGGTCCATGGCCTCGCCGATGGGGAGGTGGAGGTCGAGCTGGCCGCGGCCGGTGGTGAGCACGACGGCGGCCTCGGGCCAGCGCTCCTGAATGAGGAGGGCACAGCGGGCGGCGAGGGTGGCCGGATCGGTGGCCGAGCCGTGGGTGGCCATGAGGGTGGCGACCAGGGAGCCATCGGCGAGCAGCTCCACCTGAGCGCCATGGGGGGCGAGCAGGGAGCGCAGCGTGTCGCGCAGGGCCCAGCGCGAGTCCAGGGGTCCGTGCTCTGGGGTCTGCCCTGTACTGGCGCGCGGAGCGGCCAGCAGCACACTGACGAGCTGCTGCTTGGAGTCGCCGAGGCGAAGGGGAGGCGTGCTGGCCGAGAGAGAGGGGGAGGGCTCCGTCTCCAAGCGAGCCTGCAGTGCGCTCAGGGCTGAGAGCAGGCTGGAGGCCTCTGGGAACCGGCGCTCCGGATCCTTGGCCAACATGCGGTGAGTCAGCTCCTCCACCGCCGCGGGCAGCTCGGGGCGCACGGAGCGCAGAGGCTCGGGCTCGGCAAAGAGGATCTTGGCCAGGGCGGCGACGAAGTGAGGAGCAGAGAAGGGAGGCTTGCCGGTGAGGCACTCGTAGAGGACACAGCCCAGGGAGAAGATGTCGGCGCCGGGGGTGAGCTGGGACTGGGCGGAGACCTGCTCCGGGGCCATGTAGCCGGGAGTGCCCAGCACCATCTGACTGGCCGTGAGGGCCAGAGAGGGCACGAGGTGACGAGCCAGACCGAAGTCCAGCAGGACGACGTCCTCGGGGCGGCCATGGCGCAGGAAGAGGTTGGAGGGCTTGAGGTCTCTGTGGATGACGCCGCGCTGGTGTGCCACGGCGAGAGCGTCCGAGGCCTGGCGCAGCAGGGCCAGGGACTCCTCGAGGCTCAGGGGCTGGCGGGCGAGGCGTTGGGCCAGGTCTTCCCCCTCCAGCCACTCCATGGCGAGGAAGGGCCTGCCGTCGGGGGTGGTGCCATGGGCGACGTAGGAGACGATGCCGGGGTGGTGCAGCGCCGAGAGGACGGCCGCCTCGCGAGAGAAGCGCTGGAGGGACTCGGGGCCTTCTGAGTGGAGCAGCTTGAGGGCCACGGGCTGGCCGGAGAGGCCATCTGTCGCCCGGTAGATGGTGCCCATGCCGCCCTTGCCTCCGCGCGCCTCGAGGGTGAAGCGGCTGGCGATGACAGTGCCCGCAGAGAGTGCATCCGTCGGGAGCGGAAGAGGCGCGGGCCGAGGAGAGGATGGCAGGGTGCTGTCCATGGGGAGGAGCCAGTCCAGACTCCAGGCAGGCTTACCCCTGACAGCCCAGACGCGCCACCCCGACTTGTGGCCAGCCGAGGTTGGCAGGCCGGAGGGGGATCGGAAGCGGGCAGCTCAGGCGCTAGGCGACCGCGGCCTCGCCCCAGCGTTGGCGGGCCAGCTCCAGGGTGCGGGCATTCTCGGGCACCTGGCGGTGGAAGCGCTCGCGCGCGGCCTCGTCCGGAAGGTCGCGGGCGCGGCTGTGCAGGCTCTGCAGGGCCTTGCGCAGGGCCGTCTCACCCGCCACGGTGTCACCGTCCGCCAGGCAGGCCTCGGCCAGATCCAGGTACACGCCGACGGCGGCCGCGCCAGTACCGCCCAGCGCCTCCCACTCCCGCAGGTTGAGCGCCGCCACCTCGCGAGCCTCGGCCGTGCGCCCCTGTGCCAGCAGCACGGCGCAGAGAGGGCGCAGGAAAAGCCGGAAGGAGGTGAAGGAGGCCAGGAGCTCGCACGCCTTGCGCGCGTGGTGCTCCGCCTCGGCCAGCTCGCCATGACTGAGCGCGACCCGGGCCAGCACGCCATGCACCAGCCCTGTGTGCATGCGAGGTCCGGGGTCGGCCAGCTCCGCGAGCGCGAGCGCCCGCGCCTCCTCCCAGTCCTCGGGCGAGGGGCTGTGGGTCAGCGCCAGGGCCAGCTGGGTCCGGGAGATGGAGACGGTGATGTGCTGCTCCATCGGCCGGGACATGGCCAGACACAGCCGGAGCTGCTCCACGGCGCCCGGGAGGTCCCCCAGCGCCGCCAGCGCCTGCCCGATGAGGCCCCGCGTCGTGATCGAGTTGTTCTCCGCGCCGACCTCGAGGAAGGCGCGCGTCCCCTGCTCGGCCCACACGAGCGCCTGCCAGGGCTTGTCCTCGAGCAGGTGGTGGAAGAAGCCCTGCGCCAGGCACACCCAGCCTCGTGCCGAGGCCTCACGGGCGATGACCTCGGCGCCTACCGCCTCCATCCTCGCGAGGAGCCCCGCGGCCTGCGGGCGGGCGCCGGTCCAGCTCGCGGCACAGGACAGCAGCGAGAGCCCATCGAGCCAGGCCGGAATGGCGCTGCTCTCCGGGGCCGTCTGCGCGAGGAGCATCCCGAGCCGGGCCACCTCCTCGTGGAGGCCCAGCAGGCCGCCCGCCCCGATCATGTTGCCCACCAGCCGGCACCACAGGAAGTCCCCCGCGCGCAGCTCCGGCAGCACGGCGAGGCCCCTCTCGATCATCGTCGAGAGGTTCTCCATCCAGCCGAGCGTCAGGGCCTGCAATGCGCGCAGCCGGCTCTGCGCGTGGGGACTGGGAGCGCACGTCAGCGCCGTCTCCACGCACCGGAGCGTGCCGGGGAGATCCCTCCGCTCGAAGAGCCGCTCGGCGGCCTCGGCATAGAAGTGGGCGGCGCGCTCGGGCTGCTGGCCCCGGTGGAAGTGCTCGGCGAGCACCCGGGGATCGGACTCTCCCCGCTGCTCCAGCCACCGCCCCGCCAGCCGGTGGCCATCCGGCCCGTGGCTGTCGGGCACCAGCGCATAGGCCGCGTCCCGCATCAGCGCGTGGCGGAAGCGGTACTCGGTGTCCGGCGGGAAGCGGCTGACGGGCTGCCGCTCGATCAGCTCCTGCTCCACGAGCTGCTGCAGGTGGTGCTCCAGCAATGTGGGGGACTCCTCCTCCCCCAGCAGCGCCTGCACGCTGCCCGTCCAGAAGGTACGGCCCAGGAAGCTGGCCGCCAGCAACACCTGGCGGATCTTGGCGTCCAGCCGCCCCAGGCGGGCCTGGAGCATGGCCAGCACGGTCTGTGGCGCGGCCTCCCCGCGCCCCTCGGCCACTGCGCGGATGAGCTCCTCCAGGAACAAGGCGTTGCCCGCGGCCTGCTCGGTGAGCCGCTCGACGAGGGCGCTGGGCAGCTCGGGGCCGAGCACCTCCCGCATCAGGCTGGCGCCCGCCTTGGAGCTCAGCCCCGGCAGCTGCAGCACCTGCATGCGCTGGAGCCAGGGACCCGGCAGCAGCTCCCGGACCTCGGGGCGGGCCAGGGCGAGCACCAGGAAGGGCTGCTCGGCCAGCTCTCGCAGCGCCTCATCCATGAGCCTGACGGAGAGCGTGTCTCCCCAGTGAAGATCCTCGAGCACGAGCAGCACGGGGTGGTGGGCGCACTCGGCCCGGAGGAAGGCCACCAGCGCCCGGCCGACGTGGATGCTCATCAGCCGCGGATCTCCCCGCGCGGCGCGCAGCTTCGCGCTGTGCTCGTCCGGGAAGGGGATGCCGCACAGCTCCCCGAGGAAGGCGCTCACCTCTGGCGCCTGCGAGGCGGGCAGGTGCTGAGCGAGGCGCTGGGACAGCCGCTCCCGCCGGACCCCGAGCGGCTCTCCGCCAGACAGCCCGCACAGCCTGCGCAGCGCCTGGGCGAGCAGTCCATCCGCCGAGCCCGCGCTCATGGGATCGCCCCGGCCCAGCAGGACCCGCACGGGGGGCTCGTGGCGCTCGAGGCGGCGGAGGAACTCATGGCGCAGCCGGGACTTGCCCGTACCCGCCGGGGCGGTGATCAGGAAGGCCTCTGCGGCTTGCTCCTGAACGCAGGCGGTGAAGGCCAGCTCCAGCCGGGCCAGCTCCCTCGCACGGCCCACACAGGGGGTGGGCTTGCCCAGGAGCGGACGGGACTGGTCGGCACCCAGCCGCTCGCCATGAAGCAGGCACAAGCCACTCTGGGAGCGGGTGAGCTGGAAGCGGGGCCCGAGCAGGCCCGACGTCACTTCGTCCAGCAGGACCGGCGCCAGGGGGCTGGGGGGCAGTGACTCGAGCTGACGCAGCAGCTGGCCGGCGCGATCCACGGCCTCTCCCACCGGCAGGCGAAGGTGGCCCCGGCCGGTGGTGAGCACGATGGCGGCCTGAGGCCAGCGCTCCTGGAGGAAGAGCGCGCAGCGTGCCGCCAGGGAGGCCGGGTCGGTGGCCGAGCCGTGGGTGGCGGCCAGGGTGGCCACCAGCGAGCCGTCGGCCAGCAGCTCCACCTGGGCCCCATGGGGCGAGAGGAGGGGGCGCAGCGCGTCGCGCAGAGAGAGCCCCGAGTCCTGGGGCCTGGCGGGCTGCCCCGCATGGGAGAGAGGTGCGGCCAGCAGCACGCTGATCAGCTGCTGCTCGGAGCCCGTCAGGCGCAGGGCCGGTGTGTGGCCGGGAGCCGCGGTGCTGGAGCCTGCCTCCCTCTGAGCCTGAAGCTCGTCCAGGGCCTTGAGCAGGCTGGAGGCCTCCGAGAGCCGGCTCTCAGGAGACTTGGCCAGCATGCGCTGAAGCAGCTGCTCCACGGCCTCGGGGAGCTCAGGGCGCAGGGAGCGCAGCGGCTCTGGCTCGGTGAAGAGGATCTTCGCCAGGGCGGCGACGAAGTGAGGAGCGGAGAAGGGCGGCCTGCTGGTGAGGCACTCGTAGAAGACACAGCCCAGCGAGAAGAGGTCGGCGCCGGGGGTGAGCTGGGATTGAGCGGAGGCCTGCTCCGGGGCCATGTAGCCCGGAGTGCCGAGCACCATCTGGCTGGCGGTGAGCGCCAGGGAGGGCACCTGGTGACGGGCCAGGCCGAAGTCCAGCAGGACGACGTCCTCCGGGCGGCCGTGACGCAGGAAGAGGTTGGAGGGCTTGAGGTCCCGGTGGATGACGCCGTGCTGGTGAGCCACGGCGAGGGCCTGTGCGGTGTTTCGCAGCAGGGCCAGGGACTCCTCGAAGCTCAAGGGCTGGCGAGCGAGGCGTTGGGCCAGGTCTTCCCCTTCCAGCCACTCCATGGCGAGGAAGGGCCTATCGTCGGGAGTGGCGCCGTGGGCGATATAGGAGACGATGCCAGGGTGGCGCAGCTGCGAGAGGACGGTGGCCTCGCGGGAGAAGCGCTGGAGGGCGTCGGTGCTCTGGGTGTGGAGCAGCTTGAGGGCCACGGACTGGCCGGAGCGCGAGTCGGTGGCGCGGTAGATGATGCCCATGCCGCCTCTGCCCACGAGGGCCTCGAGGGTGAAGCGGCTGGCCAGGACTGTGCCCACGGGGAGTGCAGCCGCCTGAGGCGGGAGAGGGGCGAGCTGAGGTGGGCGGTGCAGGGTGCTGTCCATATGCAGGAGCCAGTCTAGCCCCTAACTAGAGAGGGTGGCCGCTGATAGCCCCGAGATTTCACCCAGCGTCTGGCGGGTGGAGGCTCCGTGCGTGATGCCTCCACGCTGCTGCGTGGTCTCACTACGCAGCCGCTGGTCCCAGGCTGCTGGAGCAGCCGCGCTCGTCTGCAACCCGGCTGAACCATTCCAGGGAAGCGCTGCTTTCAGAGCCCGCTGGGGCACACGTTCGCGTGTCCTGGCTTGAGTCCGGCTCCTGGCACGGCAGGTGCTGAGTGCCCGGTTGCAGCATCACTCTCAGCTCAGGAGTTCCCAGTGCGTTTCTTCGCTTCGTTCTTGATGGTTGCCATCGCCCTGTTGAGCGCGCCAGCGGCTCGCGCGGGTGCCCCTCTCTTCTCGGATGACTTCTCCACGGATCCGGCCACCAGCGGAAAGTGGACCCTCGTGACGTCGGGCACTCCCCTCACGGCGTACGACTCAGCGGGGCAGACCTTCTACCTGACCCAGATGGGTGGCTACTCCAACTACTCAGGCGGCGGCGTGTACATGCTGGCCAACACCCCGCTCAAGACCCACCGGTGGGAGGCCACGTTCCGCTATCGCATCAGCAACCCGTTCCAGGGCGGAGGCGATGGCATGACCTTCATGTTCTACAAGAAGGGGGGCTACACGCCCGGCGCGGGCGGATACCTTGGCTTCACCGCGCCCTCCACACCGCAGCCTGGCTACGGCGTCATCATCGACAACTGGTACAACCCGGGGTGGGATCCGGCGGATGGCTTCTTCGGGCTCATCCAGAACACCGCCTACGCCTCCTCGGACAAGCTCGCCTGGGTGGATGACTCGCGCACCGAGGACGCCGTGTGGCACGACATGAAGGTGCGCTTCATCGACGGGCAGGTGACGGTCTTCGTCGATGGCTCCGAGCTCTTCAGCTCCACGCTGGCCACGCCGGACTACACCTTCGAGGGCATCGGCTTCTCGGCCGGTATCGCCAACGCCCAGAACGACCAGCAGGTGGATGACTTCTCCCTGGTGGACCTGGCGCCGGCGGTGTGGACCGCCACGGGCAGCATGAACCTCCCGCGCGGCCTGCACACGGCGACGCGGCTGGCGGATGGCAAGGTGCTCGCCTTCGGCGGCTACAACAGCATGGCCGAGTTGTATGACCCGGCCACGGGCACCTGGAGCTTCACGGGCTCCGCGAGCACCTCGCGCCTCCGTCCTACCGCCACCCTGCTGAACGATGGCCGCGTGCTCGTCACGGGCGGCGAGAACGGCTCCGCGCTGGCCACGGCCGAGCTGTATGACCCGGCCACGGGCACCTGGAGCGCCACGGGCAGCATGAGCACGGGCCGCAAGGACCACACCGCCACCCTGCTGAGCAACGGCACGGTGCTCGTCATGGGCGGCTTCGACGCGAGCTCCAGCGTCCTCGCCACGGCCGAGCTGTACGACCCGGCCACCGGCACCTGGACTCCGGTGGGCTCCCTGTCCCAGGCGCGTGGCCAGCACACGAGCGTGCGGCTGGCGAGCGGTCAGGTGCTGGTCTCCGGCGGCAAGGGCTCCAGCGGCTCCGCGGTGAGCAGCGCCGAGCTGTATGACCCGGCCACCGGCACCTGGAGCACCACGGGCAGCCTCGTCATGGGCCGCCACTTCCACACCGCCACCGTGCTGGGGAATGGCCGCGTGCTCGTCGCGGGCGGCAATGACGCGAGCTCCTACCCGCTCTCCTCGGCCGAGCTGTATGACCCGGCCACGGGCACCTGGAGCGCCACGGGCAGCCTGGCCCAGAGCCGCCGCTACCACACGGCGAACGTGCTGAGCGATGGCCGCGTGCTCGTCGCGGGTGGGTACAGCGAGTGGTACGGCATCATGGGCTCGGCCGAGCTGTTCGATCCGGTCACCGGTGCCTGGAGCGCCGCAGCCAGCATGGGCGTCGTGCGCTACCACCACACCACCACGGTGCTGAGCAATGGCCGCATCCTGGCCACGGGCGGCTTCAGCACCGGCAACCAGGCCTCGGCGGAGCTGTACGGCGCTCCCTGATCGGACCGCCTGACACCCAGGCTCAACGTGGGCTCCGAGGCGACCCCTCGGAGCCCGTTTCTTTGGGTGGGGCCTTCACGAGCTCTCGTCCTCGCCCCAGCGCTGGCGGGCCAGCTCCAGGGTGCGGGCATTCTCGGGCACCCGATGCAGGAAGCGCGCTCGGGCGGCCTCGTCCGGAATGTCCTGGGCGCGCTCGCGCACGCACTGCAGGGCACGGCGCAGGGCGGCCTCACCGGCAGGGAGGTCTCCCTGGGCGAAGCAGGCCTCCGCCAGCGTCAGGTGCAGACCTACGGAGGCCGCGCCCGCTCCTCCCACGGCCTCCTGCTCCCGCACGCCGAGCGCGGCCACCTCACGCGCCTCGGCGAGGCGGCCCTGGGCGAGCAGGACCTTGCCCAGCGTGGTGCGGGGATAGAGCCGGTAGGGCGGGAAGGGGACCAGCAGCTCACAGCCCTTGCGCGCCTGCGCCTCCGCCTCGGTCAGCTCTCCGCGGTGGGCGGCCACCCGCGCCAGCGTGTCATATGCCCACCCCGTGTGCAGGAGCAGCCCCATGTCATGCGCCACCTCCTCCAGCGCAATCGCCCGCGCCTCCTCCCACTGCACGGGCTCGGAGCCGCGAGCCAGCGTCGCCGCGAGGTGCGTCCGAGCGACGGAGAGCGGGAGGCCTTGCTCCATCCGCCGGGCGCTCTCCAGGGCCTGCCGGAGCTGCTCCAGGGCTGCTGGGAGATCTCCCAAGGCCGCCAGCGCCTGTCCGCTGAGCGCCCTCGCGTTGATGGCGGTGCCCTCGGAGCCTGCCTCCAGGAAGGCCGCCGTCCCCTGCTGGGCCGCGACGAGCGCCTGCCACGGGTGGGCCTCGAAGAGGTAGTGGAAGAAGTTCTGCGCCAGGCACACCCAGCCCCGGACCTGCGCCTCAGGAGCCAGCACCTTGGCGCCCACCTCGACCATCCGCTCGAAGAGGGCGGCCGTCTGCGGGCGGTCACCGAACCACGTCGCCGCGTAGCACAGGAAGGCGAGAGCCTCGAGGTAGGCCGCCGGGTAGCCGCTCTCCGGGGCGGCCGTGCCCAGCAGGAGCCGTCCCAGCCGGGCCACCTCCTCGTGCCTCCCCGCCAGGCCGCCGCCTCCGATCATGTGGCCCAGCAGCCGGCACCACAGCGTGTCCCCCGCATTCAGCTCGGGCAGCACGGAGAGGCCCAGGTCCGCCGTCTTGGACAGATCCTCCACCCAGCCGAAGATCAGCGCCTGCAGCGCACGCAGCCGGCTCTCCACCTGACGGCTGGGAGCGCACGCCTGCGCCGCCTCCACGCACCGGAGCGTGCCTGGGAGATCCCGCTGCTCGAAGAGCCGCTCGGCCGCCCCCGCGTAGAAGTGCGCTGCGCGCTCCAGGTCTTGCCCCCGGTGGTAGTGCTCGGCGAGCACCCTCGCGTCGGTCTCCCCGCGCTGCTCCAGCCACTGGCCCGCAAGCCGGTGGCCCGCGGGCTTCTGGCTGTCGGGGACCAGGGCATAGGCCGCGTCGCGTACCAGGGCGTGACGGAAGCGGTACTCGGCCTCGCCCGGGAAGCGGCTGTCCGGCTGCGGCTCCACCCACTCCTGCTCCACGAGGCGCCCGAGCCGCTGCTCCAGCACCTGGATCGTCCACTCCTGGCCCAGCATCGCCTGCACTGCGCCGCGCCAGAAGGTGCGGCCCAGCAGGCTGGCGGCCAGCAGCACCTGGCGGGACTCGGGCTCCAGCCGCATCAGGCGGGCCTGGAGCATGGCCAGCACCGTCTGCGGCGCGGCCTCCCCGCGGCCTTCGGCGACTCCGCGGATGAGCTCCTCCAGGAAGAGGGCATTGCCGGCGGACTGCTCAATCAGCCTCTCCACCAGCGCCTCAGGCACGTCCGGCCCGAGCACCTCATGGACCAGCCGGGCGCCCGCCTTGCGGTTCAACCCGCGCAGGGCCACCTCCTGCACCCGCCGCGACCACAGGCCGGGGAAGAGCTGCTCCACCTCGGGCCGAGCCAGGGCCAGGACCATGAGGGGCTGCTCGGCCAGCTCGCGCAAGGCCTCATCCACGAGCCTCACGCTGAGCACATCTCCCCAGTGGAGATCCTCGAGCACCAGCAGCACGGGGTGGTGGGCGCACTCAGCTCGAAGGAAGGCCACGAAGGCCCGGCCCACCTGGGTGCTCATCTGCCGGGGATCCCCTCGCGCGGCACGCAGCCTCGGGCTGTGCGCGTCCGAGAAGGGAATGCCACACAGCTCCCCAAGGAACTCGGTGGCCTCTTGTGCCTGCGCCGCCGGCAGGTGCCGCGCGACGCGCTGGGCCAGGCGCTCCCTGCGGAGCTCGAGCGACTCGGCCCCCGAGACGTCACTCAGCCGGCGCAGGGCCTGGGCGAGCAGCCCGTCCGCGGAGCCGGCGCTCATGGGATCGCCCCGGCCGAGCAGGACCAGCACGGGGCGGCCCTGGCGCTCCAGGCGGCGGAGGAGCTCGTGGCGCAGCCGGGACTTGCCCGTGCCCGCGGGAGCCTTCACCAGCACGGCCTGCGCGACGGGCTCCTGCACGGAGGCGTTGAAGGCCAGCTCCAGCCGGGTCAGCTCCTGCTCTCGGCCGACGCAGGAGGTGGGCTTGCCCAGCAGGGGGCGCGAGGCGTCCGCGCCCAGGTTCTCGCCGAGCAGCAGGAACAGCTCCGGCTGGGGCCGGGAGAGCTGGAATCCAGAGCCCAGCAACGCCGCCGTCACCTCGTCCAGGAGCACCAGGGCCGAGGAGGAGTCACCGGGCAGGTGCTCCCCCTGGCGCAGCAGCTGGCCCGCGCGGTCCATGGCCTCGCCGACGGGGAGGTGCTGATCGAGCCTGCCACGGCCGGTGGTGAGCACGACGGCGGCCTCGGGCCAGCGCTCCTGGATGAGCAGGGCGCAGCGAGCGGCGAGGGTGGCCGGATCGGTGGCCGAGCCATGGGTGGCCATGAGGGTGGCCACCAGGGAGCCATCCGCGAGCAGCTCCACCTGAGCACCGTGGGGCATGAGCAGGGTGCGCAGGGTGTCGCGCAGGGCCCAGCGCGAGTCCTGCGGCACGTGTTCGGGGGCCAGCCCTGTCTTGGCACGAGGAGCGGCCAGCAGCACGCTGACCAGCTGCTGCTCGGAGCCCGTGAGGCGAAGGGGAGGCGTGCTGACGGACAGTGCGGGGGAAGGCTCCGTCTCCAAGCGGGCCTGCAGGGGGGCCAGGGCCGCCACCAGACTTGTGGCCTCTGGGAACCGGCGCTCGGGAGCCTTGGCCAACATGCGGTGAGTCAGCTCCTCCACCGCCGCGGGCAGCTCGGGGCGCACGGAGCGCAGAGGCTCGGGCTCGGCAAAGAGGATCTTGGCCAGGGCGGCGACGAAGTGAGGAGCAGAGAA